>Ga0194117_10000290_pt1 | contig 68782 bp, 55 predicted proteins | sample TA2MahsurfametaG_FD_160579 | JGI IMG/M metagenome (GOLD analysis project Ga0194117, IMG submission 160579) | Freshwater microbial communities from Lake Tanganyika, Tanzania - TA2015009 Mahale N1 surface | ecosystem: Environmental > Aquatic > Freshwater > Lake | place: Tanzania: Lake Tanganyika... | reverse complement strand
TGCCGGTCCGCGGGGTGCTGGAGGACTCGCCATCCGGGCGCCGCGGATTCTGGCTCGAGCCGGCGGACGGAGCGACGAACGAAGGCAGTGGCTCGCAGTGACCGGGTCCTCCGGGTCACCGGGTCACCGGGTCACCGGGTCTCCCGGCCACCCCGCCAGCGACCCGATTACGGGTCAAAAACTGCCAATCTTCGTGAGTGTCGTGAGCCGGGCACCCGTCATCCCGCGCCTACGACGGTGGAGAGAGGAATGTTCCGTCCGCGCAGCAGTGCGAGGGCAGCGATGGACCACGGCCTCCCCGAGACTTCTCTTCCACCCCTTCCCGTCGATCTTCCCCGAAAGATCGCGCTGTCGACCAGATCGGCAGCCCCGGCCTTCGAGCGCGCCATCGTGCGCCTGGGACGGTCCGAGCACGAGTGGCTCCAGACCAAGGAAGGCGAAGGGTCGGACTTCGAGCACGGGCAAGCCCGGATGCTGGTGCTGCCGGGCCGGTGCATCGCATCGACCGACGACGCCCCCATCGAGATTGAGCTCGTGATCTCTCGCGGCACCGCCGCAGCCGTGGCCGACCTGCTCTACCGGCTTCCCGGCGGGAGCACGCTTGCCGTGGAGGACGCCTGGGATTGGCCGATGTTCGACGCCATCCCGGACGAGCGCGAGGATCGTGCCTCGATCGAGCTTCCCGACGGCCGAGTACGGATTAGCGCGCGGCTCGAGGCCGGTGGCCGCCTGTGCGTGCGGCTGGCGCAGCCTCGCCCTTGACCGCCACGGCGAGCGCGCGAAGCCCTGCGGCCATCTCGTGCGCCGACGCGAACCGGGCCGAGGGGTCCTTCGCCAGCGCACGCTCGAAGAACGCCACGCCGGGGTGCGTCGCCGCAAGCCCGCATGCAGCATCGAGCCGCACGGCCGGTTCGGCGATCACCGTCCGCAGGACCTCGGCGGAGGTCTGGCCGTCGAGGTCGTAGGGCAGGCGGTTGGCGTAGAGCTCGAAGGCAACGACGCCGAGCTGGTACAGGTCGGAGCGCTGGTCGGCCCTGCGCGAGTTGCCGGAGGCCTGCTCGGGGCTCAGGTAGCTGAGCGTGCCGACGATCTGGCCGGTCAGCGTGTGCTCGTGGCGCGAATGCAGCTCGCCGTCGGAGACGCGCGCGGCACCGAAGTCGATGAGCCGCGCGCGGCCGCAGCGCTCCACCAGGATGTTGGCGGGCTTGATGTCGCGGTGGACGATGTTGTAGGCGTGGGCCACGGCGAGCGCCTCGGCCACGGAAGCCAGCATCTCGAGACGGCGCGACACCGGCACGCAGCGCTCGCGGCAATGGCGGCGGATGTCCCAGCCGTCCACGAAGTCCATCACGAGGTAGGCGCAACCGCCGTCGAGCGTCCCCGCGGCGCGCAGCGACACGAGCGAGGGATGGCGGAGCTTCGACAGCAGGCGCCACTCCCGGCGGAAGCGCGCCGCCGCCGAACGACCGGAACTGGCGAGGTGCACCACCTTCACCGCCACCAGGTCGCCGGACTCGCGCTCGCGGCAGAGGTGCACGACGCCCACGCCGCCGCGGCCGAGCTCGCGCACGGGCTCGTAGCCCGCGGGCAGGGTCAGCGCCGGCGTCGCAGGCTGCACCTCCACGCCCGCGCAGTCCCATGCGGAACCGGAATCCTCGTCGGCCACCAGCAGCGCCCGCACCAGGGCGAGCAGCGATGCATCCTCTCCGCATGCGTCCTCGACGAAGGCCACGCGCTCCTCGCGCGGCATGTCGCACGCACACGTGAAGATCGCGCGCGCGCGCCGAAGGCGGTTCGACTTGCCCGCGTCGGCCGGAGCGGCCTCACGATCCTGGATCGACTCTGTGTTGCTTTCCACTCCCACGTCCCCTTTCCCGTCCGTTCGAAACACGCGAGGCCCACGGCCCCGGGTCACTTGCCCGCGTCGGCCTCCGGACCGTCGTCGTCGCCGAGCTCGATGCCGAGCTTCTGGGCGAGGAACGCGCGTCCGAAACGCCAGTCGCGGTTCACCGTCGGGCGCGACACGCCGAGCGCCTCTGTGATCTCCGCCACGGTCATTCCCGCGAACACCTTGCACTCAAGCACGCGCGCGGCGCGCTCGTCCATCTCCGTGAGTTCCTTGAGGGCCTCGTCGATGGCCACCACGTCGGCGGGGTCCACCTGCGAGGCAGGCACGAACGCGAGCGCCGCGTCGCCCCCGCGCCGCGAGGCTCCGCGCTTGACGGCACCGCGCGAACGCGCATGGTCCACCAGAACGCAGCGCATGGCATGCGCGCTGACGGCGAGCAGGTTGCTCGCCGACGCGAACTCGTCGGGGCGCCGGTGCGCCAGGCGCAGGAAGGCCTCGCTCACGATCGCGGTCGGCTGCAGCGTGTGGCTGGCGCGCTCCTGGCGCATCAGCACCGATGCCATCGACCGCAACTGCGGGTAGATCTCCCCGAAACCGTCGGCAATCGTCCGCAGCCGCGGTGCCATGCGGCCTCCGGCCGCGGCACCACCGCATTGGTCGCCCTGCTCAAAGGGGTCAACATCAACGACCTTTTCCTCTGCCTGAACCGAACTGCTCACTGGAGTTTCCCTCCTCCGGCCCCGACCATAACCCCGATCCGGGGCGAGTCAAACAAACACGGAAGATGGTTGTGGGTGACGGGACCATCATGCACCGACCCAGGGTTGCCGCAAGTGCCTGCGGCCACGGGAGGTACGAACGGAATCTATTTCTCTGGAGAAATCCACTGCACAGGACCACGAAGGCCCACGCCGCTGCCCGGCAACACCTTGCATCGATCTCAAAAGCACAGCTCGGCTTCAGCCCTGCCGTTCCCGGGTCAGGACTGAAGCCGCTCTCGAATTCCGCTACGCACATAAGCGCGAGAGGCTGCGCGTGGTTGACCGGTCTGCGTCCGCAACGGGGTTCCCTATTCCGTGTGCGGCCCGGTCGCCCTTTCGGTTCGCCATCGGAGGCGCGGAGCACTGCGCGAACGGATCACGGATTCGCGCGGAATGTCGAAAAACACCGCGCGCGCGCCAGAGGGTGGCGCGCGCGCGACTGTTGAGGCGGCGAGGAGGTCATGAGCCTCGCCTGCACCCTTCAAGGCGCAAACCGGCACGAAGGAGGATCATGCCTTGCCGGGAAATTCGGAAATTCGCCTCCGTACACTCGCGGGATGATGCAATCGCTGTGGGCACCGTGGCGGATGGCCTACATCCGCGGCCTGGAGTCGCAGGCCGAGGCGGCGCGCGCGGCCCCGGCGGGCGGATCCCCCAACTTCCTGGCCGAGTACTGGGCGCATCCCGAGCGGGACCGCGAGCAGCACGTCGTCTTCCGAGACGACCGGGGAATGATCCTCCTCAACCGCTACCCCTACACCAATGGCCACCTGCTGGTGGCGCTCGGCGAGGCACAGCCGACGATCGACCGATACCCGCCGCCGCAGCGGGCCCACTTCTGGCTCCTGATGGAGCGCGCCATGGACCTGTGCCAGCGGACGTTCGAGCCCCAGGGGATGAACGTCGGCGTCAACCTCGGGCGCGCTGGAGGGGCGGGCCTGCCCGAGCACCTGCACGGCCACGTGGTGCCACGTTGGGCCGGCGACACCAACTTCATGAGCGTCCTGGGCGGCGTTCGCATGATCCCGGACAGCCTCGAGCGTGCCTACGAGGCGTATCGCGCCACCGCCGGGCGCGGCTAGACTTGGATCGATCGACGGGGTCCGACCCCCTCGGGTGCACGGCTCGGGGCCTATTTGCTCGAACCGATGCGAACCCCAAGGGATCGCCCCTTAATTGCTGCGACGATGGCCATGCCTCCTCTGAGTGGAAGGCCGGGATCGACGGCAGGCGAGCCCACCTACGCTTGGGGTTCGAGCTTCGCCCCGGTCGGCCCCCGACGGGGTCGGGCCCCGTCGATCCCCCACCGCCCCCTCGATGAAGCACGTCGCACACCCCCGCACGCTGGTTGACCTGCTGACCAGCTGGCTGTGGAGCTTCCACCCGCGGGCGATCCCGACGATGCAGCGCGCCAACTACGCGCGCGAGCTGGTCTCGTGGGCCTTCCTGCCGATCATGCTCGGCGCGATCGAGGGCGGCACGATGTCGGTCATCGTGAAGAAGGCCTGGGCCGGCGTGCCCGGCGTCTCGCCCGCGGCACTCGACTTCGCGGTGGCGCTCGTGAGCGCGGCACCGAACTTCGCCAACCTCACCAGCTTCCTCTGGAGCCGCGTCAGCAACGGGCGCGACAAGGTGGCGTTCATCTCGCGCATCCAGCTGGCCACGTGCGCGTGCGTGGCGCTGGTGGCGGCCATGCCGGTGAGCGAGTGGGGGCTGCTGGGCACGTGCGTGCTGGTGCTGCTGGCGCGCAGCACCTGGACGGGCGTCATCACGGTGCGCGCGGCAATCTGGCGCCAGAACTACCCGAAGAACGGGCGTGCGAGCATCGCCGGCAAGATGGCCACCGTGCAGTCCATCATGCTGGCACTCGCCGGATGGGTGGTGGGCGCGAGCATGGACCTGAACCCGGCGAGCTTCCACGTGGTGTTCCCCGTGCTCGCGGCGGTCGGCGTCTACGGCAACTCCATCTTCCGCCACGTGCGCCTGCGCGGCGGCAGGCGCCTCGCCGAGCGCGAGCGCGCCGAGGCCGGCACCGCGGAGGTGTCGGCGAACCCTGTCCGCACCGCGGCCGTGGCGGGCGACGCGCTGCGCACCAACTGGCGCGTGCTGGTCGAGGACCGCCCCTACCGGACGTTCATGGCGTGGATGTTCGTGTTCGGGCTCGGCAACCTGATGATCGGCGCGCCGCAGGCCATCTTCCTCGAGGACCGTCTGGGCGCCACCTACCTGCAGGCCATCCTGGCCACGACGATCATCCCGCTCCTCACCATGCCGCTCGTGATCCCGGTGTGGGCGCGGCTCCTCGACCGGCTGCACATCGTCAAGTTCCGGTCGATCCACGGCTGGAGCTTCGTGACCGCCGCGGGCGTGATGTGGCTGGCGGCATGGTCGGAGTCGCTGTGGCTCTTCTACGTGTCTGGCGCCCTGCTCGGGGTCGGCTTCGCAGGCGGCAGCATCGCGTGGAACATCGGCCACCAGGACTTCGCCAGCGCGGAACGCGATGCGCTCTACATGAGCGTCCACGTGACGCTGAACGGCATCCGCGGGGTGATCGCGCCCTTCCTGGCGGTGGCGCTCTACAAGTGGCTGGACGCGACGGGAGTGTCGCACCTCACGTTCGCCGTCTGCTTCGCCGTCAACGTGGTGGGCGTGCTCGGGTTCGCCTCGCAGTGGCGCACCATGCGCACGACGCTGGCCGGCTTCGACCGCGCCGCGACGAAGGCGTCCATCGACGAGGACGAGCCGCTGACGCGGATCCGGGCGTCGATCGACCGCGGCGACTGAGACTCGTCCCGCTCCTCCCGGACCAATCTCGGCCGCGCGGGCGGCGCAGTTATCGAGGACGTTCGGGAAATGGTCCGGGAGGGACGGGACGAATGCCCCCGCGGTTGCTGTACCCTGCGCGGTTCTCCCCCGGTGCCGTTGCCGGGGAACTCGCACCGCCGCATTCGCGACGCGCGTCGTGACGGCCAGCCACGCACCACCAGAAAGACATCATGGTCGACTACAACCTGATCGAGGACATTGGCCTCGACGCCACTGAACTCGAGTCGCTCCTCTCCGGGATCACCTCCGGCACCGCCGTCGGCGGCGCGGAGCCCAATGCAACCGAACCGGGCGCCATCCTCAAGGGACGCGTCGTGGGCATGTCCGGCGACTTCGTCATCGTCGACGTCGGGCTGAAGAGCGAGGGTCAGGTCGACAAGGCCGAGTTCGAGGACACCGGCGTCGCCATCGGCGACGAGGTCGAGGTCCTCCTCGAGCAGATGGAGGACGCCGAGGGCGCGGTGGTGCTTTCCAAGCGCAAGGCCGACCGCATCCGCGGCTGGGAGCAGATCCTGGTCACGCGCAAGGAAGGCGACGTGGTGGAGGGCAAGGTCCTCCGCAAGATCAAGGGCGGCCTGCTCGTCGACATCGGCGTTCCCGTCTTCCTGCCCGCCTCGCCGGTCGACGTGCGCCGCCCCGGCGACATCGGCGACTACGTCGGCCGCAGCATCCGCGCGTCCATCCTCAAGATCGACGAGGAGCGCAAGAACATCGTCATCAGCCGCCGCAAGCTGATCGAGGAGGAGCGCGAGGCCGCCAAGAGCAAGCTGCTCGGCGCCGTGAAGGAAGGCGACATCGTCCGCGGCACCGTGACGAACATCGCCGACTTCGGCGCGTTCATCGACCTCGGCGGCCTCGACGGCCTGCTGCACATCACCGACATGAGCTGGGGCCGGGTGAACCACCCGACCGAGATCGTGAAGATCGGCGACGAGGTCGAGGTCAAGATCCTGAACATCGACCGGGAGCGCGAGAAGATCGCCCTCGGCCTGAAGCAGAAGGAGACCTCGCCCTGGGAAGAGATCGAGAAGAAGTACCCGGTCAACAGCCGGGTCAAGGGCAAGGTGGTCAGCCTCATGTCCTACGGCGCGTTCGTCGCGCTCGAGGAGGGCATCGAGGGCCTGGTGCACGTCAGCGAGATGAGCTGGACGCGCCGCGTGAACCACCCGTCGGAGCTGGTCAACGTGGGCGACGAGGTCGACGTGGTCGTCCTCGACATCAACAAGGACAAGCTCGAGATCTCGCTCGGCATGAAGCAGACCGAGGTCAACCCGTGGGAGCTCGTCGCCGACAAGTACCCGCGCGGCTCGGTCATCGAGGGCAAGGTCCGCAACCTGTCCAACTACGGCGCGTTCGTCGAGATCGAGCCGGGCATCGACGGCCTGCTGCACGTCAGCGACATCAGCTGGACCAAGAAGGTGGCGCACCCGAACGAGCTCTACAAGAAGGGCGACGTGGTGAAGTGCGTGATCCTCGAGGTCGACCAGGAGAAGCAGCGCATCGGCCTGGGCGTCAAGCAGCTCACCGAGGATCCGTGGCTCGAGGCCATCCCGAGCGCCTACCGCCCGGGCATGATCGTGAAGGGCAAGGTCACGAAGATCGCCAACTTCGGCGTCTTCGTGGAGCTCGAGGAAGGCCTCGAGGGCCTGCTCCACATCAGCGAGCTCTCCGACCAGAAGGTCGACAACCCGCAGGACGTGGTCAAGCCCAGCCAGGAGGTCGAGGTCAAGATCCTGCGCGTCGACACCGACGACCGCAAGATCGGCCTCAGCCTCAAGCGCGCGCAGTGGGGCGCGTCGCTCGAGGAGGACCCGGCCGCACGCCGCAGCCGCGACACGGGCCAGCGCCCGACGCGCGGCGGCATGGACGACCACGGCTCGCTCGGCACCAGCAAGATCAAGTTCTGATCGAGCACCGGCCCGCTGAAACGCAACACTCCACGCAGGCGCCCTTCCCGGGGCGCCTGCGGTGCCTTTGGAGGCTCGGGTCATCGCGCGGTCGAACGCACGCACTCACGGCGTGCGCATCGCGCGCGACGATGAGGCCATTGCGGAGCCGACGCCACCGGCAAATCGGGTGCCTGGCCCCCTCGCCGGAGGGGCGGCGGCGGCGCCATGCCGCCCGCCCCGCAAGGCGAGGGTGGGCAGTGCGCCGGCGCCATGCGAACATCGCAAGCGCCGCCCCGCCCGCAAGTGCCACGCGCAAAAGGCACCGAAGCGCGGACTTCGTCCGCGCTTCAGAGTGGTTCCGGCCTCGAGGGGCGGCCGGTCCATTCGTGCCCGCGCTCAGCAGAGCGCGAGGAAAGCGAAGGCAGCCAGGACGAGAATGCGGCGAGCGCTCTCCTCGACCGAGATCACGTTGGATGCTGCAATGGCGACGGTGCGCATGGTTCTGCTCTTCGATTTCACAGACGTGCGGCGCGGGGGACGGCTGGTTGCCGTGGACCCCCCCGCGCTACGATGAGAGTCTTCCCCGACACGCGGGATTCGTCCACCGATGTGAGCGCCGAACGCGCGGAAACCTGCGAGATGACACTGATTATGCGGGCTTTGCCCTGTAAAGCCGTCATTCTCGGACTCGTGTGGCCCGCGCTCGCGGCTGCCGAGGCGTCTCCGCTGCCGCAATCCGCACCCGAATCCCCCGCCGTCACCACGTTCGCGCCTCCGGGGAGCAGCCCTGCTTCACCTGCCGGGCCCCCCGCACCCAACGCAGCAAGCGGCCACGATGCGCCGAGCGCGGAGGCCGCTGTCGCCACCTACCTCGCGGCCCGCCGCTGGCTTGATGCCGCCGGGCGCGGCGAACCGGTTCCCACGCCGGCCGATGTGCACGCGGCCGCCGTCGTGCTGCGCGTTCGGGGCCGCACGGTCGGCATCGGGAAGGCGCTTGCCGAGGGGAGGACGCCGGCGCCCGTCGATGCCGCGCTCCGCGCCGCGCTCGAGGATGCGTTCAGCCGCCGCGCGGTCAAGGGCGCCGAGCGCGCAGCCGAATTCCCCCGGACCGTGACCCTGGAACTTGAGCTCGCGGGCCCGAGGCAACCGCTCATCGGCCGGACGTTCGAAGAGGTGGCCCGGAGCGTCGAGCCGGGCGAGTGCGGCCTGGTGATGGCCGACGGCAGCCGGACCGCCTACGAACCGGCGTCCGTGCTGCTCGCGCGCAGGATGGCATCGCCGGTCTCGCGCGCCGTGCTGTCGCTCGTCACCGACCTCGGCCTGCCGCCGCGCGACCTGCCGGAGCTTCAGGAACTCGGCGGCGCCACGGCGATCTACGCGTCGCGCTCCATCCGCATCGCGCAGGGCGCGCCGGACGCCATGCCCTTCGTGCTCGCACGCGCGGTGCCGGCCCTGCAATCGGAACCGGCACGGGCCGGCGAGGCTGCGCGGCTCGCGGCCGGCGTGATCGCACGACTGTCCGCGCAGCTGCAGCCCCCGTCGCCGGCCGAGGGACTCCCCGACGATGCCGCGGCGCAGATCGCGCGCACCGGCCTGCGCGGCGACTACGCGATCGCGGCGGACCGATACGAGCCCTTCGCGGCGGGCCCGGCCGAGCAGGCGCTCTGCGCGTGGGCGCTGGCGCGCGCATCGACCGTGGCGTCATGGCCTGCCCCCGTTCGCGCGCAGGCGCGCGATGCCGCGCTTCGCGTGCTCGCCGCGCTGCAGGACACCGACCCGACCGAGCGACCGACCGCCGCCGAGCCGGCGGCGGTCGCGTATGCGCTGCTCGCGGCGGCGGACCTCGGCGGCGATGCGCACGACCGGCTCGCCGCGCAGCTGGTGCCGACGCTCGCATCGCTCGCCACGCCCGCCGCGCTTGCCTCGGTGCGGCCCCACGTGCGCGCGGCAGTGCTCGACGCCGCGGCCGCGCGCGCCGCGGCGGGCGCCGTGCTCCTCGAACGCGCGGCGCTCGAGCGCCTCCTCGACGAGACGCTCGCGGAGACGCCCGCGGCCGAGCTGCCGCTCGTGGCACCCATCGTCTTCGACGCGCTCCGCCGGCTGCTCGGCGATGCCTGGGCGGCCGCGGCCGCACCGCACCGCGATCGGCTCGAGGCCGCGCGCACGGTGCTCCTTGCCACGCAGGTCCGGCCGGATGACGGGACCCGGCCCGCCTCGCTCGCGGACATGGACGGCGCCTACCCGATGGCGGGTTCCGCGGCCGGCCGCATCAGCGCACAGTCGCTCCGGTCGCAGCTCTTCGTGGCGATGCTCGCGGGCCAGCCGGCATGGCGCGCGCCGATGCGGGACGGCGAGGACCGAGCATCGCTCCGCTGGGCCGTCCGCTTCGTCGCGCAACTCGCCGCACCGGGCAGCATCGCCTACTGCGCGCCCACCCCGGAGCGCGCCGTCGGCGGCATCCTCGCCTCGCCCGCGGACGCGGCGCAGCCCGTGGCCGCGCAGGCCGTCGCGATCCTCGCGCTTGCCGAGTCCGAGGCGGCACTGGAACGGCTCTCGGAGCCGGTTCCCGGCCAATTCGGCCCGAATCCGTGATCTGCCCGGCGGAGCCCCTCCGTACACTCCGGGAGCAAGGAGGTCCCCGATGACCAGGATCCGACCCATGTTCGCCTGCACCGGCCTGCTGGCCGCCGTCGTGGCGACCTCCGCATCCGCACAGAGCCTCGGCGAGCGCATCGCCATCGTGGGCCAGCAGCGCCAGGCGGAGCGCGCGGCCACCAAGATGGGGATCCTGCGCGTGCTGCTGACCACCGGCGTCAGCGTGAAGTTCGACCAGACCAAGGCGAAGGACGCGTTCGCGTACCTGCGACAGCTCCTCGGCGTGCAGATGCTCGTACGGTGGTCCGACGACCCCGGCGCCTCCGACGGATTCGACCCCGAGACGCCCATCACGCTCGAGATGAGCAACGCGCAGGCCCTCGTGGTGCTCGAGCGCATGATCGAGATGACCACCACGGAGCCCGCCAGCTGGCAGCTTCGGCAGGGCTACCTGGAAGTGGGCCCCAAGTCCCGGCTCAACGCGCGCAACGCGCTCGAGACGCAGATCTACCCGATCCGTGACCTCCTCTTCGAGGCGCCGAACTTCGACAACGCGCCGGAGTTCAACCTCAACCAGGCCGTGCAGCAGGGCAACCAAGGCGGCGGCGGAGGCGGTGCCGGCGGTGGTGGCGGCGGATTCGGTGGCGGCGGTGGCGGCGGTGGCGGTGGTGGTGGTGGTGGTGGCGGCGGCGCCCCGTTCGGCCAGCCCGGCGAGGCACCCGACCGACGACCCGCGGCCGAGAAGGCCGAGGAGCTCATCGACCTCATCAAGTCACTCGTCGAGCCCGACATCTGGCTCGATGACACCGTGGCATCGATCCGCTACTACGACGGCAACATCATCGTGCGCGCCCCCGACTACGTGCAGCGCCAGATCGCCGGATACGGCACGATGCTGGCGCCGCCTCCCGCGCGCACCGGCGGCCGCTACGTGGACATCAACGGCTCGCTCGGCTTCAGCAAGGTGACCGGCTTCGGCACCTCGACCGTGACGGGCGCGGCCGGCGGCGGAGGCGGTTTCGGCGGCGGTGGCGGCGGCAACAGCCCATCGGGCACCGTCGGCCTGCCCAGCACCACGACCGTCGGAACCGGTTCGGGAGCAGCGCCGAAGGGCGGTTCGTCCGGCTCGGGCCGAAAGGGCTCGGGCAGCACGGGCTCGGGCAGCACGGGCTCGTCGGGCAGCACGGGCTCGTCGGGCAGCAGCGGTGCCGGCGGCGCAAGCGGCTCCGGCACCAAGGGCGGCTCCGGCTCCGGCGGCTCGAGTGCCGCGCCCACCCCGTGACGTCCGCGGCACGCGTCCACGACCATCGAACGCTTCGCTCGGACCTGCGCAACTGCACGGGCGATGGCGTCACCCATGCGTTCATGGTGGGGCTGGGAGAGACCAACTTCCCGCTCTTTGCGCTGGCGCTCGGCAAGGGCGATGCGGTGGCCGGGCTGGTGGCGACGGTGCCACAGCTGGTCGGTGCCGTGCTGCAGCTGTGCGCGCCATGGGGCATCGCGAGGGTCGGCTCGCCGCGAAGGTGGATCATGCTGTGCGCCACCATCCAGTGCCTTGGGTTCGTGCCCATGGTCGCGGCGGCCGTCGCGGGGCGGATGCCCACGTGGACGCTCTTCGCGGTGGCAAGCCTGTACTGGGCGGTCAACCTCGGTGCCGCGCCGGCCTGGAACACGTGGGTCGGCGCGCTCTTCCCGCGGCGCATCCGGGTCCGCTACTTCGGCTGGCGCTCCCGGATCTACCAGGTGTCCATCATGGGCTCGCTCCTCCTCGGCGGGGCGGTGCTGATGCTCGGTGACCCGGGCCGCGCGCAGCGCATGTTCGGTGCGGACCTCGGCGTCGACCTCGGGCTGATGTCCGCGTTCGCGGCGGTGTTCGCGCTCGCGGGCCTGAGCCGGCTCTGGAGCGTGTGGTTCCTGAAGCACCAGGGCGAGGCCCCGGGACTCGACGTGAACAGCCACCGGCGCATGGGGCTCCTCGAGTTCTCGCGCCGCGTGCGCGCCCGCCACGACGGCAGGCTGCTCGGGGCGGTGGTCACGATGAACGTCGCGGTACAGGTGGCGCAGCCCTACTTCACGCCCTACATGAGCCGCCAGCTCGGCTTCGGCGATGCAGAGGTGCTCGGCACGATCGCGGCGAGCTTCGCGGCCAAGAGCCTCGCCGCCCCGTTCTGGGGGCGATTGGCCCAGCGGCACGGCGCACGGAGGCTCTTCGTGTGGGGCTCGCTCGCGGTGGTGCCGCTGAGCGCGCTGTGGATGGCAAGCCCGTCGTACGGCTACCTCCTCGCCCTGCAGGCCCTGACGGGCGCGGCGTTCGGCGCGTACGAGCTCGGGTTCTTCCTGCTGGCGCTCGAGGCGATCCGCGAGGAGGAGCGCACCAGCATGATGGCGCTCTTCATGCTGTTCAACAGCTTCGCGGCCGCCGCCGGGAGCATGATCGGGTCGATGGCCCTCGGCGGCATGGGTGCCGGCATGGGTGCGTACATGGCGATCTTCGCCGCCAGCGCCGGCGCGCGGCTGGTGGCATTCACGGTGTGCGCCAGCGTGCGCGAGGAGGTGGCGCACGCCGTGCCGCTGGCCACGCAACCGATGGCCCTGCGGCCGTCGGCCGGCAGCATCGACCTGCCGGAGCCGGCGTCGATCGAGGAGCGCGAGGCCATCGGAGGCCACCGTTGAGCGCGCGCAGGACCCAGGCCGCGGCGGTGGCGCTGGCCACGATCGCCGCGCTCCTCGTGCGTGCGCCGTTCCTCGGCGACAGCCTCTGGTACGACGAGATCGCCGCCTTCGTCGGCTATTCGATGGATGGCCCGTGGGGAGCCGTCGGCAGGTACTTCTCGCAGGCCAACCACGCGCTCGCGTCGCTCCTGGCATGGATGTCCGCAGAGGCGTTCGGCGTGGACGAGGTCTCCGTGCGGCTGCCGAGCCTGCTTGCCGGAGTCGCGGCCGTTCCGGCCGTTGCGTGGCTCGGGCGGGAAGCCGCCGGACGCTCGGTGGGCATCGCGTCGGCGGCATGCGCGGCACTGATGCCGACGGCGGTGCTGCCGTCGACGGAAGCGCGCGGCTACGCGATGGTGGTGCTCTTTGCGGCGCTCGCGTCGGCCGCGATGCTCGCGTGGCTGCGTCGCGGCGCGCGCGCTGCGTGGTGGGCCTACGTGGCTGCCTGCGCGCTGGGCACCTGGGCGCACCTGGTGTTCGCGTGCGTACCCGCCTGGCACGCGGCATGGCTTGCGTGGCGCACGATGCGCAGCGCCCCCGGCGAGGACCGTGCGCGGTGCATCCGGGCGCTGGCGGCGGTGGCCGCGGCGGCGGGCGCGGCCGGGGTGCTCTACGCGCCGATCCTCGGGCAGATCCTTGCGCTGCGCAACGAGTTCCGCGCGCTCGACGGCAACGAGCCGACGCTGGTCGGGCCCGAGGGACTGTGGATGCTGCTCTCGGCCGGCGGCTCGTGGACGTGGTGGGCATCGCTGGCCGCCCTGCCCCTTGCGGCCGGCGGCGCGGCCGCTGCGGCACGCGATCCGGGCCTCCGGCGCGCGCTGGCGCTCTCGCTCGGCGGCGCGCTCGTGGCGATGCTGTTCCCGCTCGTCCTCGGGAGCTGGCTCTATGCGAGGTTCCTGGCGTTCACGGTGCCCGGCGTTGCGCTCCTCCTGGGGGCGGGAGCCTGCTGGTGGTGGCAGAGGAGTCGCACGGCCGGCATCGCCGCGGCGGCGGTTGCCGGCATCGCATGGTGCGCAGCGCTCGCGGCGCTCGGGCCCCGGCAGCAGCTGCGCGAGGCGGTGGCCTTCGTCGCAGAGCATGCCGTGGCCGGCGAGCGTGCGTTCGCGGTGGGCCTGCCGGACGACGTGCACCGGTGGTACGCCGCGCTCAAGGGCGTCGACATGCCGGGAAGCGGACCGTACGGCCGAGACGTCGCCGCGGCGATGTCCGACCCGTCGATGCACTGGTGCGTCCTCCTCTACCCCCGTGCGCTCGCCGAGCGTCGCGCGCAGCTCGAGGGCGCGGGATTCGCCGTCGAGCGGTCGTACGGCGGCTGGATCGACCACGGCGACGGCGCGGTCCTCGTGCTACGGCGCCGATAGCATCGCGATCGTGGCAGGTCCCTTCGAGATCATCAACGAGCGCGAGGAGCCCACGGGCTGGAGCTTCGACATCCAGGAGATCCGCGGGGACGGCTCGCTCGCCGGCATCCGGCTGACGCTGTCGTGGGCCGACTACGACCTCTTCTGCCCCGACGGCGCGGTGCCGCCCGAGGGCGTGGCCCGAGCGGTGATGGACGTGGCGGCGGGCCTCTGGCCCGAGGGCGTCCCCCCGCGCTTCGACGCAAGCTTCCCGCGCAAGCGCGATCCCGGCGCCGACCGCCGCATCTGCGAGCGCGTCGACATGCGCGCCCTCTGAGTTCGCGCCACGGCCCGCGCACGGGCACGGCCGCGGCCGTCACGCCATCAGCGGCCGCAGCTGCTTGGGGCGATGCACGAACGGCAGTTCCACGCTGAACGTGCTGCCGCGGCCCGATGCGCTCACCACGCCGACCGAGGCGCCGAGCAGGTCGGCGAGTTCGCGGCAGATGGCAAGCCCCAGGCCGGTGCCGCCCGCGCGGCGCGTGTGCGATGCGTCCACCTGGCGGAACTTCTCGAAGATGGTGTCCTGCATGTCGGCGGGAATGCCGGGTCCGTGGTCGGTGACGCTGATGCGGACGGCACCGCCGTCGCGGGCAACCGCCTCGGCGGTGACGATGACCACGCCGTCCTCGGGGGAGAACTTGATGGCATTGGAGAGGAAGTTGTAGAGGATCTGCTGGAGCTTCCCCGCATCGGTCTCGACCCTCGGGAGGCCGTCGGGCACCCGCACCTCAAGCTCGATCCGCTTCTGCTGCGCCACGGGACGCATGATCGCCTGCAGCCCCTCGAGCAGGTCCTTGACCGACGAGGGAGCCACGGTGACCTCCATGCGCCCGGCCTCGATCTTGGCCATGTCGAGCAGCTCGTTGATCATGTCCAGGAGCGCCCGGCCGCTCCGCTGGATGTTGCCGATGTAGCGGAGGCGCTTCGGGTCGGCATTGGCCTCGCCCCGGGCGATCTCCTCGAGCAGGTCGGCGAACCCGATGATCGAGTTCAGCGGCGTGCGCAGCTCATGGCTCACGTTGGCCAGGAACTCGCTCTTCAGGCGGTTGGACTCGCCGAGGCCGACGTTCGCCTCGGACAGCTCGCCCACCTTCAGGTCGAGGGCCTCGTTGACCGCCGCAAGCTGGCGCTGCACGCGATCGCTGGAGTCGAGCATCCTGTTGAGGCTGTCCGCGAACGCCGCGACCTCGGTACCCGCTCGGACGGAGGCGCGTGCCGCCGCATCCCCGCGCCCGACGCGCTCGGTCACGTCCTGCAGCTGGCGAAGCGGCTTCAGGACGCCGCGCCGGAGCCAGCCCCAGGCGGCAAGCCCCGCAGCCGCGGCCGCGGCCGCCACGGCACCGGCCAGCGCCCACGGCAGCACGGGGCCGCGCTCCTCGGGCGCGGCGAGCGACCACCAGGCAAGCGCCGCTCCCGCGCCGGCACCCGCGGCGGCCGCCGAGGCCGTCACGACGAGCGCGTGCACGGCGAGCGGGCCTTTCGGGCGGGGCATGGCGCGGATGATAGGCTCGGCACCGCCATGCGACGCGAAGGCTGCGACCCGATGAACGTGCGGATGTCCGACGTGCTGTGCGACTTCTGCGGGCGCGAGTGGAGCGATTCGCTCCCGATGGTGGAGGGGCACCAGGGAAGCTGCATCTGCGGCGAGTGCCTCTCGGCCGCGTACCGCACGGTCGTGCTGTCCGCGCCGCAGGAGCCCGCCCAGGCCGGCGTGCGCTGCACGCTCTGCCTCGAGAACCGTGACGATCCGATGTGGCACGCGGCCGCGGGCCATGCCTGCGCATGCCGTCGATGCGTGCGGCAGTCAGCAGCGGTGCTCGCCAAGGACCCGGATTTCGGGTGGCGCAAGCCTGATTCCGGCGACATCCGACCTGCGGTACCCTGACCCGTCCATGGAGACCTACCTCGCAGAGGCCGACGACAAGGTCATCGTGATCGTCGCCGACGGCGGCCTGAACAAGGGCACCGCCGAGCAGATCACGGACGTCGTGCAGCACGCCATCGACTGCGGGATGAAGGGGATCATCGTGGACTGCGCCAAGCTCGACATCCTGTCGAGCGCAGGGCTTGCCAAGCTCCTGATGCTGCACAAGCGCATGGACCAGCACGGCGGCACGGTGAAGATCGCGGGCCTGCAGGGGATGTCCGTGCAGGTCCTGCGCCTGGCGCGGCTCGACAAGATGTTCGAGCTCTACCCCGACGTGGCGCAGGCGCGGCTGTCGTTCCGGGCCGGGTGACGCGCCCGGGCCGCGCACTGAAATCACATGCCTCGGCGATCACATGCCTCGGCGATCACATGCCTCGGCGATCACATGCCTCGGCGATCACATGCCTCGGCGATCACATGCCCCGGCGATCACATGCCTCGGCGGCGCAGCGTGGCGGCGTGGAACGGCCGTCCCTCGCGGCGGTACTTGCGCTCGAAGTTGGTGCCCACCACCTCGCCCTCGGATGCGCTGGCCGGGCGCTCGAACTCGACGCGGTCGAAGAGGTGCGCGTTCCGCGAGATGTGATCCTCGTACCAGGCCCACAGCGCATCGTGGTCGGTCACGAGCCGCAGCTCGCCGCCCGGGCGCAGCACGCGGTGGAACTGGGCGAGCGTGGCGTCCTGGACCACCCGTCGCTTGTGGTGGCGCGCCTTGGGCCAGGGATCGCTGAAGTAGAGGTGAACCACCGAGCAGCAGCCGTCCTGCAGCCAGTGCGTGACGAACTCCACCGCATCCGCGTAGAGCATCTGCACGTTCGGCATGGCGGCACGCCGCAGGCGGTCGGCCGCGTAGCGGTAGAACTCGCCCGCGTACTCGATGCCGAGGAAGTTGACGTCGGGGTGCTTCGGCGCCTCCTGCAGGAGGAACGTGCCCTTCCCCGACCCGATCTCGAGCTCGAACGGCGAATCCGGGCGCCCCGGGAAGAAGTAGGACGGTCCGAGCCGCCCCGACTCCGCGGGCGGCAGCTCCCGCTGCGAGCGCCCGATGCCGGCGACCACCAGCTCGCGGCCATGACCAAGTCCGAACGACATCGCCCGAGGATAGCCGCAGCGCAGCGGATCGCAGCGCCACGGGTAGAAGTGGAACATGACGCCGAACCGCCTCCGCCCGATGCCCGCTGCGCTGCGCGCGCGCTCCCTCGTGGCCCTCGCATCCCTCGTGGCCCTCGCATCCCTCGTCCCCGCGCGCGCCGCAATCGCCGACGAGGGTTCGATCCGCCCCTTCGACGGGCGGACCCTCGACGGATGGGACGGCGACCGCTCGTACTGGGCCGTCGAGGGCGGCACCATCGTCGGCCGATCGACCGAGTCGCACCCGCTGCCCGCGAGCACCTACCTCGCATGGGGCGGCGACATGCCGCAGGACTTCGACCTGCGCTGCAAGGTGCTGATCACCGCGGGCAACAGCGGCATCCAGTACCGCAGCCATCGCGTCGACGGCAAGGCCGACATGGCAGGCTTCCAGGCCGACCTCGACGCCGCAAACTCGTACACCGGCATCCTCTACGAGGGGCTCGGCCGCGAGGTCATGAGCGGCCGGGGCGAGCAGGTGGAATGGTCGCCCGCGGGCAAGCGCGTGGTCGCCCGGTTCGCGCCCGACGAGCGCCTGAAGGGCGTGATGCGCACCGGCGGGTGGAACGACTACCGCATCGAGGCCCGCGGCACCCGGGTGCGCCACTGGATCAATGGCACGCTCATGACGGACGTGAACGACGGCGACGCCAGCCGCTTCCGTCGCGACGGCCAGCTCGCGTTCCAGCTGCACGCGGGGCCGCCGATGGAGGTGCGGTTCCGCGACCTCACGGTGACCCCGATCGTCGAGGCACCGCCCGCATCGTCGATCGCGGTGCCGGAGGGCTTCGAGGTGCGGCTCCTCGCAAGCGCGCAGCCTGGCCAGGGAAGCTGGGTCGCGCTCGCATTCGACCCGAAGGGGCGTGCCATCGTCAGCCCGCAGGCCGGCCGCGCGCTGCGCATCGAGCTGCCGGGCGTCACGCCGGGGGCCGCGGGCGACGAGCCGAGGGTCGCGCCGCTTCCCGAGGTTCCCGGCGGCGCGCAGGGGCTCTGCTTCGTCGGCGAGGACTTCTGGGTCGACTCCTCCGCACCGGGCCCGCAGAACGGCCTGTGGCGCCTGCGCGATGCCGATGGCGACGGGACCTACGAGAAGCAGGCGCGCATCCTCGAGTGGACCGGAGACGGCGGCGAGCATGGACCGCACGGCGTGGTGGCCGGGCCCGACGGCATGATCTACGTGGCGGTCGGCAACCACACCGCGGTGCCGCCGTCGGTCACGCGCGGGAGCTGCGGCCCGTGGGCCGAGGACCTCGTCGGCGACCGCATGTGGGATCCCCGCGGCCACGCCGTCGGCATCCTCGCACCCGGCGGAACGGTGCTGCGCGTGCACCCGGCGTCCGGGGCGGCGGAGATGTTCGCGTACGGCTTCCGCAACCACTACGACCTCGCCTTCAATCGCGACGGCGAGCTCTTCACCTACGACAGCGACATGGAGTGGGACATCGGCGCCCCGTGGTACCGGGCGCCGCGCATCGTGCACGTGGTGCACGGCGGCGACTACGGGTGGCGGTCAGGCAGCGGCAAGCTGCCGGCGTGGTCGCCCGACACGCTGCCCCCGGCCTGCGACACGGACGCCTCGAGCCCAACGGGAATGCTGCACGGGGCAGGCGGCGGTTTCCCGCCGCCCTGGAACGACATGCTCTTCGCCGCCGACTGGACCTACGGACGGATCCTTGCGGTGCGACTCGCGGAGCGCGCCGCAAGCTACGAGGGGTCGTGGCAGCCCTTCGCCACCGGGCGCCCGATGCCGGTCGCCGACATGGCATGGGGGCCGGACGGCGCGATGTACGTGGTGACCGGCGGCCGCGGGACGCAGAGCGGCCTCTACCGCATCGCCCCGATCGCCGCGGCAGCGGTCACGACGGACCACCGGGCGCCGACCGCGGGCGCCGCCGCCCGCAGCGCCCGCAAGGCGCTCGAGGAGTCGGATGCGCTCCCGCCGGCCAGGGAGTCCGCACTCGCAGACGACGATCGCTTCCTCGCATTCGCGGCGGGGCGCGCACTCGAGCGCGGCGGCGTCGCGGCGGTTCGGGCGCAACTGGGCGCGGCAACGCCGCGCGCACGGGCGATGGCAGCGCTCGCCCTCGTCCGCATCGGCACCGAGGCCGATGCCCGGGCGGCGGTCGGAGCGCTCCTTGCCATGCCGGACTCGCTCGATCCGTGGACCCGGCTGGTCGCCATCCGCGGGCTGCAGGTGGCGGTGGCGCGCCATCCGGCGCTTGCGCAGGGTGACGACGGCACGCGCATCGGCTCGTGGCTTGCGCGCGGCTTCGGTTCCCCGGACGCCCGGGCGGCGGAGGCGTCGCTCGCGCTGGCCTGCTCCATGCAGCGGCCCGAGGCGGTGGCGCCGGCCATGCAGCGGCTTCGGGGCGCCACCGACCGCGCCGATGCGATGCGCTGGGCCACCATGCTGCGCAACGTGAAGGTCGGCTGGACCGACGAGCTGCGCGCCGAGTTCTTCGCGTGGCTCGATTCCGCCGACGACTCGGCCGGCGGCTTCAGCCTGCGCGGGTTCCTCGACCGCATCCGCGAGGATGCAGGCACCCACGTGCATCGCCCTGCCGGCGCGGCCGTCGCCGCCGCGAAGGCGTCACCCGCCGCGGCAGCGCGTTCCACGGGAGCCGCGCTGCATGCCTGGACGGTCGAGGAACTCGCCGATTCCCGGCCAGGCGACGGATCGGCGCGTGACCTCGCGCGCGGCGCGCGCGTCTTTGCCGAGTCCCTGTGCATCCAGTGCCACCGCGTGGGCGGGACGGGCGGCGGCAATGGCCCCGACCTGACGGGCGTCGGCGGCCGGTTTGCGCGCCGCGACCTGCTGAAGGCCATCCTCGTGCCGAGCGCCGACGTCAGCGACCAGTACCGCGACAGCGCCATCGTGCTCAAGGACGGTTCGCTCGTCGTCGGACGCATCGTCGGCCAGGACGCCTCGACGCTGACCGTCTCGATCAACCCGCTCGGCCCCGAGCGCGAGACCGTGCAGCGCGCGGACATCGAGCGGATCGACGGCGTGCCGACCTCCAGCATGCCGGGCGGGCTCCTCGACTCGCGCACCCGCGACGAGGTGCTCGACCTGCTGGCCTACCTGGAGGCCGGCGGCCGGGGCGGCTGAGCAAGCACCCAGTCGGCGACCGCCTGCAGGACGGCCGGGTCGATGGTGGTGTCGATCGACGCGTACTCATCGAGGCCGCCCGTCTTCGCGGGCTGGAAGAGGTGGTTGAGACCAGGCATCACGCGCACGGTCACCGGCACCTTGGCCTCGGCGAGCGCCTTCTCGATGGCAGGCAGGTTCTGCTGCGGCGTCACCTGCGCATCGAGCGAACCGTTGAGCGCCAGCACCGGGCAGGTCACCTTTCGCAGCGCAACCGCGGGATCGAGCGCGAGGAACCGCTTCATCCACGGCGCGGAGAGCTGCGCCACCGCGGCGTCGGCCTGCTCGTCGACGGCGCCCGGCGGCAACCGGTCCGGCTCCATCCCCCCGAGCTTCAGCTGCTCGAGCACCAGTTCCCGTGCCCGCGCCTTCGTCACTTCCGCCGGAGCACCCTGCGCCACGGCATCGAGGAGCGCCGCGTGCGCTGCCCGCTCCGCGGCGGTCTCGGCATCGGACTTGCCTGCCGCGCGCATGAGGGCGGCGTTCTGCTCGCGGAGCACGGCATCGCCGGGCACGCCCGGGCCCGCAAGCATGACGCAGAAGGCGGCCTTGGCATCGGCCTTCGGGTCCTCGTCAAGCATCCCGATGGCGAGCGCCGCGGCGAGCGCGCCCTCGCTGTGGCCGACGAACCCCACGCGCGCGCGATCCACCTCCTCCGCGCCCGCGAGCGTCATGAGCGCGAACTTCGCGTCAGAGGCGAAGTCGTCGGTGACCGCCGAGGCATGGTCGCCGGTGGACTTGCCGACGCCGCGGTCGTCGCAGCGCAGCACCGCGATGCCGCGCCGCGCGAGCGAATCGGCGAGCACGGCGAACGGCCGGTGACCCGCGATCGACTCGTCGCGGTCCTGCGGGCCGCTGCCCGTGACGAGGAGCACCGCAGGCACGGGCCGGTCCTTCGATGCACCCTCGGGCGCGATGAACGTCCCCTCGATGACGTGCCCGGCGGGCATCATGATCTGGAAGGTGCGGCTCGTGTAGGGAAAGGGCTCCTTCGGGTCCTGCGGGCGGGCCTTCGCCCTGGCGGCGGGGAGCGGCGCGGCAGGGTCGAGCGGCGCGAAGGCGATGTCGCACTTCAGCGCACCCTGCGAGAACGTGCCGCGCAGGTCGTCGCCGGCTTCCTTCAGCACGAACGTCGCGTCGCCGGGCACCGGCATTCGAACGGTGATGGTGCCGTCCTCCGCCCACGACACGTACGACGGCAACCCCTCGAGACCCTGCTCGGGGATGTCGAGCGCGGCGCACCGGCGACCGGCCTCATCCTTCGCAAGCCAGAGCCCGACCATGATCTGCCGGACCCCGGCGTCGATCTGCCCGGAGTACCTGCGTGCGCCCGCGACCTTGCGCGCATCTGCCGTGCGCTCGAGCCGGACCGGCATCTCCACGGGTGCGGCCGCACCCGGCGGCGTGGCAAGCAGGCGACCCTCGAGCACATCGCCTGCGAGGCTCACGTCGATCGAGACCGTGCCGGCCATCACCGAGAGCGTGCCGGTGACGCGATCGCCCTCGGCACGGAGGTCGACGATGTCGTTGCCGAGAGAGCCGAGCGCGGGGATCGCCGCCTGGCCCTTCAGCACGCCGTCGGTGCGCTCGAGCACGAGCACCACGTCGAACGTGCGCTGCCCCTTGGCGGGGCCAATCCACCAGCCCTCTGCGCCCGCGGAGGCATCGCCGCACGCCATCAGCGGGAGCGTGGCTGCGACGAGGAGCATCGCGCGCAGGAGCAGCGTGAAGGCGGGGTGTCTCGGTCGGCACATGGTCTCTCCTCGCATGGCCGGAGCGGCCGGCCTCAGGTCCGAGCCGCGGGCGCCGGCACCTCGACGGGCGTGCCATCGGCCCAGAGCGACTCAAGGTCGTAGTACGCGCGCTGGTCGGGCTCGAAGAGGTGCACGACGACGTCCACGAAGTCCACGACGATCCAGGTGGTGCCCGTGTCGCGGTCGGACCGGAACGGGGGCTGCCCCCGGGCCTTGCCGAGGTCCTCGAGCGACTGCGCCACGCTCTTCATCTGCCGGTCGGACGTGCCGCTCGCGATGACGATGTAGTCGCAGACCTGGCTCAGGCCGCGGACGTCGGTGACGGTCACGTCCTGGCACTTGTCCAGGACGCACTCACGGGCAAGATCGACCGCAAAGGCCTTCGAGGCCGCGGGATCGCCCTTGGAACGGGTTCGGATCATCCGTGTGCGTGCCGCGCGGGTCAGCCGCGGCTGGGGCGGCCGCCCGAGCGGGGAGCGGGGCGGGCGGCAGCAGAGCCGGGACGGGCGCCGGGGCGGCCGAGCATCGGGCGCGGACCTGCGCGGCGGATGGCGGCACGGCGCTTGATCTCGGAGGGCTTGTCGTAGTACTGGCGGCGCTTCACTTCCTTCGTCAGCCCGTCCTTCTCGCAGAGCTTCTTGAAGCGGCGGACCATCTGCTCGACGGTTTCGCCTCCACGCGCCTTGACCTTGATCGCCATTTCGAGAGTGCCTTTCGTTCGACTCGGATCGTTCGTCTGTGCCCGCCGGCGGCACGAGGCCGCCCGGAGGAACAGCGCATTAGACCCAAACCCGGCGGGAAACTCAAACGGCTTCGGACCCGGAAGCCTAGCATGTCCGATAAGGGCAAGCGCCCGGGACCCGATGCTCCTTGTCGACGCCTACAACGTGCTGCATGTCACCGGCGTGCTCCCGCCGGAACTGGCTGGTCTTGAGGCTGCCGACCTCGCGGAACTCGTGTCGGCCAGCCGCTGGGGCCGCCACCAGGTGCAGCTGGTGTGCGACGGCACGCGCCCGAAGGACGCCCGCCCCGTGCCGCGCGGCGGCGTGCGCGTCACCTACGCCGGCGGCGGAGCCAGTGCCGACGCGGAGATCGAGCGCCTGCTCGAGGAGTGCAGCCATCCGCGGCGCATCACGGTCGTCTCCAACGATCGACAGGTGCAGCGCGCGGCCCGGCGGCGAGGCGCGAAGGTCCTGCGGTCCGACGACTTCCTGCGCCAGCTGGCGACCGATGCGGCGCGGGCGCCGCGCGGGCGCCGCGCCGCACCGCGCCGCGACCCCGGGCCACTTTCCGCGCGCCAGGTGGACGCATGGCTGCGATACTTCGGGATCGAACCCACGGAGCACACGCCATGATGAAGCACCCGCCGATGGAGCACGCCGCCAGCGCACTCGACTTCAGCCATCCGCCTGCGTCGCCGATGGAGGCGTTCCGGCGCTGGTTCGACGCCGCGCACGAGGTGACCGCGCTCCCGAACCCGAACGCGATGAGCGTTGCCACCATCGACCCCGACGGGCGCCCGAGCGTGCGCGTGGTGCTCTGCCGCGGATTCGACGAGCGCGGCATCGTCTTCTACACGAACCGCCAGAGCCGCAAGGGCGAGGCCCTGCGCGCGCACCCGCGCGCCTGCGCCAACTTCCACTGGGATCCGCTCGACCGGCAGGTGCGGATCGAGGGCTCGGTGACGCACACGAGCGAGGCCGAGAGCGACGCGTACTGGAACAGCCGGCCGCGCGAGAACCGCGTGAATGCATGCGCAAGCCAGCAGAGCCGCCCGATCGGCTCGCGCGAGGCGCTCGAGGCCGCGGTGCGCGAGGTCGAGGAGCGGTACGCCGGCAAGGACATCCCGCGCCCGCCGCATTGGGGCGGCTTCCGCATCGCGCCCGAGCGGGTCGAGCTCTGGCAGGGTCACAAGCATCGGCTGCACGACCGGATGGCCTACCTCCGCAGGGACGACGGCACCTACGAGTGCGTCAGGCTGTGCCCGTGACGCGCCTTCCCGAGGAGCACTCCATGGAACAGGGACGGACCGTCACCTTCCGCGAGGGGCTGGAGACCGGCGGGCGCCCGCTCGGCTGGCTCATGGCCGTGTCCGGGGTGCTGATGTGGCTCATCTGGAAGGACCCGGCCCCGCACTGGGACCACCTGCGCATGGCGGCCACCGGGGTCATCGCCCTGGCATGGATCGTGCCGACGTTCGTGGTGCGGGTGCCGGCCGCGGCGCGTTCCTGGCAATGGGCTGCGGCGATTGCCGTCCTGTCGATGCTGCTCCTGCGCTGAGCGCCGGGCGCGCGCCGGCGTCGGCGAGGAAGAGCGTCTGCAGCCGCTCGCCGCGCGTGCGCGAGGCGACGCAGCCGATCGGCCACTCGTCGGTGGTCTCCACCAGGACGAGGGTGCGGCCCTGGCTGCGGACGAAGCGATCGCCCGCGAGCACGGGTATCTCGGCGGCCGCGAGCATGTGCTGGTGGTCCGCATCGCGGACGAGGTGCACCTCGCACAGCCGGATGCTGCGGGTCAGGGCCGCAAGCAGCACCGCGCGCGTGTCGCAGTCGCCGGTGCCGGTGGCGAGCGCCCAGAGGGGCATGGACAGGCCGAACCGGTGCTTGCCGTCGCCCACCTCGGGGGACTCGCCGTAGCGGAGCCCCTGCACGAAGCTGGTGAACGCGCCGAACTCGTCGCGAAGCCCGCGTGCGCCGCGCGCGCGCGCCTCGGCGAGGATCGCCTTCGCGAGCGGCCGCACGTCTTCGATGCTTGCGGAGATCATCCACTGGTAGTCGGGCGAGAGCACGTCGCCGTCGCCGGTCCTGCGCCGCAGGACGCCATGGTCGGCGAGCACGCGGTCGAGCGATGACCGCTTGGCGACGAGCTCGGCGTCGTCCCGGTACCGGATCACCGCGCGATCGATTCGGTAGCCGAAGGCACGCTCCATGGCGGTGGCGCGGGCGAGGTCGATGCCCGCGGCGACGGTCAGGGCGCGGGGCTGGGCACCCGGCTGCACGACGCGGACGTCGCCGTCCCACCGGACGATGGGCACGGTGTTGACGTCGGTCCACGACCAGCGATGCTGCTCGCGGTCGGGGCTGAGCCCGGCGAGCGCCTCGAGGCCCGTCCCATGCGCACCGGGCGCAAGCCACGGATCGCGCTCGCGCGTCGAGGAACGGCAGGCCGGCAGCGGCACCGGTCCCGACTCGGGCGGATCGCCCGGGATCGCGCACGACACCAGCCACGCACCGTCGCCCTGCCGGACGCGCCATGCGAGGACGACGGCCGCGGAACCCGCAAGGAGCAGCGCCGACGCCCACAGCACGCGTTCGAGTCGGGTGAAACCTGCCACCATGCAAACGTGACATCGGCTCGGGCGGAATGCCACATGAAGCGCAATGGCGGCGTCCGAGAAAACCGCACCCCTGGCTGCGCAGGCGGAACAGGCCGCGCGTTCAGTTGGCCTCGGCGGCGGCCGGGCGCCGCGACTGCCACCGCGGCTTCTCGCGCTGCGGCACGAAACCGCCGAGCACGCGCACGCGACCCGACCCCTCGAGCGCCGAGGCGAGCTTCGCGAGGAGCGCGCGCTCGGGCACCACGCGCAGCGAGCTCGAGTGCATGAGCACGCTGCGGCCGTCGATGCGGACGCGGACGTTCACGTCGACGGGGCGACCGTGGAGCGCGGCCACGCTTCCCGACGCCTGGCGCAGGATGCCGGCGGCCATCTGCAGCGCCGCGGTGCGCAGGCGCTCCTCGCGGCCGTCGCCGTCCACCTCGATCTCGAGCCGCGTGGCCAGGTGCTGCGCGGCGTCCTCGACCGGGATCACGCGGTCCACCACGAGCTGCGGCGAGCCGCGCGAGTGGTCGAGACGCGCCACCATCAGCACCACGCGGTCCTGCTGCATCAGCTCGGCGCAGGCTGCGAAGGTGCTCGCGAACAGCACGCCCTCGATCGCCGTCGACTGGTCCGCCAGCGTGAACATGGCCATGCGCTGGCCCGCGCTGCGGCCGGTCTTGGCCACCACGGCCCGCACCCGCGTGAGGATGCCGCCGACCACGACGGATGCGTCCTGCGGCATCTGCGCCACCTGCTCGACGCTTCCCACGCAGAAGGTCCCGAGCTCGTCGCGGTAGCCGTCGAGCGGGTGCCCGCTCACGTGGAAGCCGAGCGCCTCCTTCTCGTGTGCGAGCGCCTGCATGCGCTCCCACGCGGGCACCTTCCGCAGCACCGCCGGCGCGGAACCCGATCCGCCCGCGGGAGCGCCGGTCTCGAAGTCCCCGAAGAAGGTCATCTGCCCGACGCGGCGGTCCTCGTTCTTGGCCTGGCCGCTGCGGATCGCGTCCTCAACCGTGGCCACGAGCGCCGCGCGCGCGTCCACCCCGTGCAGCGCGTCGAATGCCCCGCCCTTCACCAGCGCCTCGATGGTGGCGCGGTTCACGGAGCGCAGGTCGACGCGGTCGCAGAAGTCGAAGAAGTCGCGGAAGCGGCCGTGCGCCCTGCGCTCCGCGACGATGGCGGCGATCGCGTTCTCGCCTGCGCCCTTGATCGCCTTGAGGCCGAAGCGGACGTGGCCGTGCACCGCGTCGTGCGGCTCGCCGTCGCCGTACACCACCGCGAAGTCCGAGTCGGAGAGGTTGACCTCCGGCGGGCGGACCTCAACCCCGACGTGCGGCCGGCGCTCGCTCGAGTCGGGGAACGCCGTTCGGCGGCACTCCTCGAGGTAGACGGCCCAGTCCTCGACCTTCTGCGCCTGGCTCTCGTAGGTGAGCACCGCGGCCATGAAGTGGTTCGGGAACCAGGTCTTCAGGTACGCGGTCTGGTAGGCGACGATGGCGTACCCCGTGGAGTGGCTCTTGTTGAAGCCGTACCCCGCGAACTTCACGATGAGGTCGAAGAGCTCGTTGGCGCGCGCGGCGTCGACGCCGCGTCCGGCGGCGCCCTTCACGAACTCCTCGCGCGCGCCGTTGATGACCTTCTCGCTCTTCTTGCTGATGGCCTTGATGACCGAGTACGCCTCCCGAAGCGGGATGCCGCCGAGGAGGTGGAGCACCTGCATCACCTGCTCCTGGTAGACCATGATGCCGTAGGTCTCGGCGAGCAGCGGGTCCACCGCCTCGTGCACCCTCGGCACGGAATGCCGGCCATGCTTGCGCGCGTTGTAGTCGGGGATCAGGCTCATCGGCCCCGGCCGGAAGAGCGCGTTCGCGGCGATCAGGTCCTCGAGCCGGTCGGGCTGCATGTCCGCGAGCAGGCGGCGCATGCCGCCCGACTCGAACTGGAACACGCCGCCCGTGTCCGCGCGCCGGAACAGCGCGAGCACCTTCTGGTCGTCGAGCCGGATGCGGTCGAGGTCGAGCGGGTTCGGGCCGCCGTCGCCGGGCTCGCGGCCCACCGCGCGCACGATCGCCTCCTCGGACATCGACTCGCGCACGAGCCTCTTCGCGAGCTCGATGGTCGAGAGCGTGCGCAGCCCGAGGAAGTCCATCTTCAGGAGGCCGGCCTTCTCGCAGAGCGGGCCTTCCCACTGCGTCACCACCTCGTCGCCGCCGCCGGTGGGCCGGCAGAGCGGCACGATGTTGTCGAGCGGCTGCGTGGCGATCACCACGCCCGCGGCGTGGATGCCCTGCGTGCGCGCGTGGTTCTCGAGAGCCCTGGCGGCATCGACCACGCGACGCACCGTGTCGTCGGCGGCGTAGGCCTCGGCCAGCTGCGGGCCGCCGGCGAATGCCTTCTCGAAGGTCATGTCCGGCGCCTCGGGCACCAGGTTCGAGATGCGCTGCGCGTCGGCGGGCGGCAGGCCCATCACGCGCGCCACGTCCTTGATGGCGTTCTTCGCCTTCAGGCGCCCGAACGTGGCGATCTGCGCCACGTGGCCGTACTTCCGGCGCACGTGCTGGATGACCGCACCGCGGCCGTCCTGGCAGAGGTCGATGTCGATGTCGGGGTACTCGCTGCGGTCGGGATCCGTGAATCGCTCGAAGAGCAGGCCGTACCGCACCGGACAGGCGTTGGAGAGGCCGAGCACGTAGCCGACCATGGTGCCGACGCCCGAGCCGCGGGCCGTGGCGGGGATGCCGTGCTGGCGCGCCCAGTTGACGAAGTCCCAGACGATCAGGAAGTACGCGCTGATCGCCTTGTCGCTCAGGACCTTGAGCTCGCGCTCGGCGCGCGCGCGCACCTCCGGCGTGATGCCGTCATGCCCGTAGCGCCACACCAGGCCCGCCTCGGCGAGGTCGCGGAGCGCGCGGTCGCAGTCGGCGCGGAGCTCGGCCTCGGAGACGTCGGCGTCCTTCGTGGCATCGAAGGGAAGCAGCTCGATGGTGCGGCAGTAGGCCTTGAACCACTCGGTGAGGTCGCCGTCCCTGGCGGGATCGTACCTCGGCGTGCGGCCGCCGTGCCGGATGCGCACCACGGGCGCGTGCCGCTGGTCCTTCGGGAGCGTCACGTCGCAGCGGGCGGCGATGCGCACCGTGTTCTCGAGCGCCTCGCGCTCCTGCTCGTCCTGCGAGAAGAGCGCGTGCATCTCCTGCGGGCTCTTCACGTAGAGCTCCTCGGAGTACTTCAGGCGGTCGGGGGCGTCCTTGGTCTTCCCCATGGAGATGCAGCACAGCGTGTCGTGCGCATCGTGGTCCTCGCGCCGCATGAAGTGCGCGTCGTTGTCGCAGACGAGCGGCAGCCCCAGCTTGCGCGCGATCTTCTTGAGGAGCGGGTTGATGCGCTCCTGGTCGTCCACGTGGCGCTGCAGCTCGATGTAGAAGCGCGGCTCGCCCGCGGCGTCGGGCCCGAAGGTCTCGGCGTGCCACCGAGCCTCCTCGAGCGCGGCCTCCCAGTGCCGCTGCTGGTTGGTGCGGACGAACTGGTCGAGGTGGTGCGCGATCGACGACCCCAGGTGCCCGTTGATCGCGATCAGCCCCGCGTTCAGCTCTCGGAGCGTGGACTTGTCCATGCGCGGCTTGTAGTAGAAGCCGTTGAGGAACGAGTCGCTCGAGAGCTTGAGGAGGTTGCGCCAGCCCTGCATGTCCTGCGCCAGGAGCACCAGGTGGAAGCCGCCGTCCATGATGCCCGTGTGCGTGCGGTCGCGCCGGTCGCCGGGCGCGACGTACGCCTCGATGCCGAGGATCGGCTTCACGCCCGCCTCCCGCGCGGTCATGTAGAACTCGAGCGCGCCGAACAGGTTGCCGTGGTCGGTGACGGCCACGGCGTCCATGCCCAGCTCCTTGACCCGGCTCACCAGCTTCCTGATGCGGTTGCCGCCGTCAAGGAGCGAGTACTCGCTGTGCAGGTGCAGGTGGACGAAGCGCGGGCCCGCGTCCCCCGTTCCCGCGGCCTCCGTGCCTGTGGTGGTGCCGTTGCTTGCCATGGACTTCCTGTCGCGCGGCGCATCGTAGGTGAGCCGGGGATACGATCCAACCGCCATGGAAAGCCGGGAAATCGTCGTCAAGCGCATCGAGATCGGCTCCGGGCCGCAGCCCGCACCGGGCGGTGCCACCGGCGCCGGCCCGCGCTCCCCGCTCGGCCGCGCGATGGTGCGGATGCTGCTCGTGGTCCTCACCGTGGCGCTCCTCGTGCCGGCGGTCGTCCTCGGCGGGGCGTGCATCGTGGCGCTCATCGTCTTCGCCATCCTGCGCGTGGCGATCAGGCGCATCGCGGGGAAGTGAGAAATCCGCTCCCGGTTCGTTCAAGCGAACCAGGAACGGATTTAGCGGCTGCGCTGCGTCTCTCGGTCGATGCGCTCCAGGAGCGCCGCGCGCAGCGTGCGCGTCACCTCGCCGGGCTCGCCCGCACCGATCGTGCGCTGCTCGACCGCGGTCACGGGGAGCACGTGCCAGCTGGAGTTGGTCAGGAACAACTCGTCCGAGTCAAGGATCGCGCCCACCTCGATCCGCTCGCGCCGGACCTCGATGCCGGACTCCTCCGCAAGCGAGATGACCGCCGCCCGGGTGATCCCCGGCAGCACGGGGCTGCGGACGGGCGACCCCTTGGCCTCGTCCCCGCGTGCCGGCGGCGTCACCAGCGCGCCGTGGCGCACGATGAACGCGTTCGACACGCATCCGCACGCGAGCGCGCGGGTGACGTCGAACCAGAGCGCCTCCTGCAATCCTGCCGCCGCAGCGCGCTGCAGCGCGTGGAGCCGCGGCCAGTACCAGAGCGACTTGTGCGACGCGAACCGATCGGCCACGTTGAGCTGGTCGTCGGCGATCCGGACCGCCACGCCCTTCTCGAAGAGCTCGGCCGGGTACTGGGTCGGCAGCTGCACCTGCACGAGGATGGTCGGGTCGTGGCGTGCCTCCTGCTGCCCGCGCGCGAGCATGTTCATGTTGCCCGCGGTCAGCGTCACCCGCACGCGCGCGTGCGGCAGCGCGTTCTCCGCGAGCGTCGCCTCCATCACGTCGACAAGCGCCTCGGGCCGAAGCGTGTCGGCCAGGCCGAGCTCCTTCGCGCTGGTGCGCATGCGCTCCATGTGCTCGAGCCCGCGGAACACGCGTCCGTGCCTCGCGAGCGCGGTCTCGAAGAGGCCCACGCCGTGCTGGAAGCCCGCGTCGAAGGCCGACACCTGCGCCTCGGGCATCGGGAGGAAGCGGCCGTCGAGCCAAGCCTTGAGCATGGCGTCAGGGTAGCGGGCGGCGGGGGCTCGGTCCCGATCACCCCGCCGCGACCGCGCGCGCCATGAGGGCGCGCGCGGACACGACGTCGCCGAGCTGGTTCATGTGCACCGCCGCGAGCCGGCGCAGCGCGGGAGGGAACTCCGGCCGCACGCGCAGGCAATCCTCGAGCGCGGCGATCGCCTCGCGCGCACGTCCGTCGGCGGCCAGCGCCGTCCCGAGCAGCAGGTGCGCGAGCGGGTCGGCCCATGCCATGCCGATCGCGTCACGGGCCGCGTCCGCGGCGTCGGCGAACCGCTCCTGCGCGAACAGCGCCCGCGCGAGCGCCATCCGCGCCTCGCGCGAGGAAGGCGCGGCAGCGATCGCCGCACGGGCATGTCGCTCGGATGCCGCGTGGTCCTCGTCGGACGAAGCCGCCGACGCGCGTGCGAGCAGCACCTCGACCTCGGGCGCACCGTCGGACGCGGCACGGTCGATCGCGGCCGCGGCGTCGCGGCTCCGGTCCGACGCGAGCAGCGCGCGAGCCTCGGCCAGCGCGAGCGGCCACGGCATCGCGCGGGCGTCGCCGGATTGCCCGCCGCACGAGGCGTGCAACGCCGCCCGGCACGATTCCACCGCGGCAAGCGCCGCGGCCGCCTCGCCGCGCGCGACCAGGAGGTCCGCGAACGCGGCTGCGTTGGCCGCGTCGACGGGAACCCGCGCCGCCATCCGGGAACGCGCCGCGATCGCCGCATCGATCGCTCCCGCGACCGCCGCCGCGTGCGCGAATGCCGCGTCGCGCTCCCGGAGCAGCGCGCGCACGTCCGCGGGCAGCTCGCCTTCGGGGACCGCAGGCAACGGAACGTCTCCTCGGTTCGCCGGAGGCGTGAAGCCATCGATCCCCCGGAACGCAAGCGTGATCCGCGCCACGTCGACCGCGACCATGCCGTGGCGCAGCGAGTCCGGCCGCATGCCGGGCCCCACCGCGACGAACGCCGCGGGTGCGGGTGCGGCGACGTGCACGGCCCCGGGGCCCGCGGTCGATGCGGGCGCGCGCCAGCGCTCGAGGTCGAGGCCGCGCTCGCCCGTCATGACGACCGCCGCGCCCGCGCCTGCCGTGCGCACCAGGCCCCCGAGCCAACCGTCGAGCGCCGAGCACGCACCGTCGACCACGCCGCCGAACGCGGTCGCACGCGCATCCGGCACGCCGGGCTCTGCAGGCGGCGCGAACCGGACGAACTCGCGCACGAGCGCGGCCCAGCCGGCCACGTGCACGCATGCGAGGTCCCACGGCCGCGCGCCGCACGCCATCATGGTGGCGCGCAGTTCGCGCTCGAACGCCGCGGCGAGCGCCCGGAGCAGCGCCGCCAGCCGGGGATGCGACGCGGTCGCGGGTTCGGCGATTGCCTCGGCCCACGCCGGCACCGCGAGCTCGATCGCCTCGGCTGCGCCGTCGGCGGGCGCGAACGGCTCGCCCCATCCCGCGATCGCGGTGCGGTGACCGGCTGTGGACGCGCGTTCCCAGATCGTGGGCAACGCGCGGTCGCCGCAGGCGGCGGCGCGCACCGTGCGCCCGTCCGCACCCGGCACGCGCGCCGAGAGGACCCCGTGCCGCATCGCGGACGCGCCCGTGAGCACCGAGGCCCACGCAGGCACGCCGCCCGCGGGATCGACCGGCGCGACGCGGCCGCTCACTCCGCGCTCGACGAGCGCCGCGAGCGCGGGCATGCTTCCCGCGTCGACGCGGGGCGACAGCACGCGCCAGTCCGCGCCCTCGACGCACACCAGGAGCGTGCGCGGCGCGCCTTCCAACGTCAGGCCCCCTGCCCCGCGGCGGCGCGCGCGGCCGCCAGCGCCTGGCGCGCCTCGGCCCAGCCGGGCGCGTGCGCCACGCATGCCGCGAAGGCGTTCACCGCCTCGCCGTGCTCGCCGACCGCCATCAGCGCGCAACCGACGGTCATGTGGACCCTGGGCTGGCGCATATCGAGCGCCGCGGCGCGCAGCCCGAGTTCGAGCGCCTCCTCCGCATCGCCCGCTCGCAGCCGCAGCGCCGCAAGCGCGCCGAGCGTCCCGGCATCCTCGGGTTCCGCGTCGAGCGCACGCCGAAGCGCACCCTCGGCCTCGGCGTCGCGCCCCGCGGCCGCGAGCACGCGGCCGAGCATCGCGTCGATCCCCTCCACGGGTTCCGGGCGTGCCGCGAGCGCGCGCAGCAGCTCCACCGCGCCCGCCGCGTCGCCCGTGACGAGCCGCAGGCGCGCGCGCAGCACCGCGGCCCCCGCACCTTCGCGCGCGTCCCCGTGAAGCGCCGCGAGCTCGGCCTCGGCCGACGCCGCGTCGCCGAGACCCGCATGCGCCGTCGCGCGCAGCATGCGAACCCCGTCAGTCGCCGCGAGCGGACCCTCGATGCCGGCGAGCGCCTCGAGCGCGCGCGCGTGCTGGCCCGAGTCCACGTGCGACTGCGCCAGCTGCAGCCGGTTCGACGCCACGGTGTCGCGCCGCGTCGCCTCGTCGTCGGCCCCGAGCGGGTCGATGTAGCCGAGGTCGACGAGCTGCGCGAGCGCCGCGCGCGCCTCCTCCGGGTCGACGCGCAGCTCGGCGGCGTGCATGCCGCACTCACCCGGCACCGACTCCCAGGTCGCGATGCGCTGCGGCGCCTCGACGCCCTCGAGCGCCTCGGAGAGCACGCGGCCGGGCATGTCGTCGGCGGCGGGCAGGCCCATGAGCGCCAGCACCGTCGGCGCGACGTCGAGGATGCTCGCGCCATGCACGCGCGCCCCGGCGCGGATGCCGGGCCCGCCGCCCGCGAAGATGCCGTACGGGCGATGCCAATCCACGGGCCCGGCCTTCCCCGGCCTCGGGTCGGGACGGCGGTGGTCGTTCCAGTAGCCGTGGTCGCTGATCACGAGCACGGCCGTATCGGGGCCCGCGAGCCCGAGCAGCGTCTCGAGCATCATGTCGTGGAAGCGGTAGATCCCGTTCATGCAGTGGCGATACGCCGCGAAGTCGCGCTCGTCGACCTCGGCCATGCGCGGCGGGTGGAACTCCATGAACTCGTGCCCGAAGCGGTCGATCCCCTCGTAGTAGACGGCGGTGAAGTCCCAGTCGCCGCGCTCCATGAGCCGCGTGGCCATCGCGTGGATCGACGCGGTCTGCGCGATGAGTTGCATGAGCTTGCCGACGCGGTTGCCCTCTCGCGCGAGCTCAAGCGCCGCGTCCGGCACGAAGGGAAGGACCGCGGACGCGTCGACCTCCGACGGGTGGACGCGGCACTCGGCCATCGTCGCCGCGAGCTCCGCCGGATGCACCGCGCCCGCGGGCAGCGGCGCGCCCGGCGCGTCATCCTCGGCGCGGAACTCGAACTGGTTCGAGACCATCGCGCCCGCGATCGGCTCGGCCGGGTGCGATGCGTACCACCCCACCACGTTCGAGCGCAGCCCGCACTGCGTGAGGATGTTCCAGAGCGCCTTGCATCGCCGGCTGGTGCTCGCGGTCGGGCGGATGCCGGGGCCGTCGGGCACGGGCTCGGTGAACCCGAGCACGCCGTGCGCGTCGGCGCGTCGTCCGGTGGCGATGGTGTTCCACAGGATCGGCGACAGGATGGGCCGCGTGGTCGCGAGGTTGCCCGACGCCCCGCGCGAGAGCAGCCTTGCCAGGGTCGGCATGTGCCCCGCGTCCAGGAGCGGACGGATCATCTGCCAGTCGGCGGCGTCCCACCCGACGAGGAGGACGCGCTTCGGCCGGCCGGAGTCGTTGCGGCGCTCGATGCGCATGGCGTTAGGCTACGGGGCGTTGCGGCGCCTCGGGCGGCCCGTGAACGACCGCCGCGCGGCGCCGGGAACGTGGCGCCGCGCGGCGGGAAGTTCAGAAGCACGGGCCAACCGGCCCGGCGGTCAGGCGGAGCGCTTGCGGCCGCGGAGGAACCCGAGGCCCGAGGCGCCGGCGGCGAACAGGCCGAGCGCACCGGGCGCCGGGACGGCACCGGCCACGATGCCCGAGCCGGAGTCATCGTACGCCCAGTCGTGCACGATGAATGAGCCCGCGGCCTGGTCCACGCTGACGCGCACCCAGCCGTAGTACAGGCCTGCGCCGCTGGCGAACGAGAGGCCGAGGTAGGCGTTGCTCGCGTTGTTGAACTGCGCGTTCGGGTTGAGATACCCGTAGGCCATCGAGCCGAGGAAGCTCGGGCCGACGGTAGAGGCGTCGATCGCCGCGCCCGCAGACAACGCACTCACGTACGCGTAGTTATTCGCGCTGTTAATGAACGACACCAACTTGCCGGGCGCGAAGATGACCTGCGCGCCCATGTAGTTAAGCCCTAAAATGTAGTTCTTGAGCTTCAAGTCGGCGTTGGCATCGTTGTCGAGGTTCAGGCTCAGCGAGAAGCCCTGGGCGATCGAGATGTCCTGGACTCCTGAATACACGATCGCCGCATCGGCCGAGGCGGCCGTCGCGGCCGCGGCACCCGCGGCGAGGGCGTACGAGGCGCGGAGGGAACGGACGGCGTCATTCGACGCGGGGGCGCGGGTCTCGGACATGGCGTGACGGCTCCGGGAAAGGGTTCAGGGAAAGGGTTCAGGGAAAGGGTTCAGGCGCGGCAAGGGAGGCCGCGGGAGAGCGGCTCAAGAATGACCGAATCCCGGGCACGGTCAAGCGTGACTGTCGCGGATTCCCGTGCATATTGTTTCATCGGAACGCCGCACCAAGTGCCAGTAATCACTTTGGGCGGGCCCTTGACCCTAAGATCCCCCCGATCCATGAAGAGCTTCCTCGCCACCCTCGCCATCTGCGCCTCCGCCTCCGCCTCCGCCCAGGTGGTCTTCGAGACCGGCAACGACAATGGGTTCTTCGCGCCATTCAACGCCGCCAACGCCGCTGCCGTCAAGTACGGCGACTCAGGCTGGCTGGGCGGCCCGGCCTCGCCACCCGTCCCGCTCGGCCAGATCACGCTTCGGCTCGCCACGTTCGGCAGCGCCACCCCCGGTACGACGGACATCGAGTTCACGCTCAACAACGGCGACCCGAGCGGGTTGGTCTTCGGCAACGGTGCAGTCCTCTACTCGACGGTCGTCACCGGGGTCGAACTTCCCGCCGCCTTCGGCACCGAGGCGACGTTCTTCGACCTCGTCATCCCGCTGCCGACCGTCTACACGACCGGCGGCTACAACAACGTGGGCTGGTCGGTGAAGTGCCGCAACTATTCCTACGGCGGCTCGTTCGGCTTCCAGGTGGGCACCTGCACCGCGCAGACCACCGGCTACTACACCAACAACGCCTCGTTCTTCAACGGCTCGAGCTGGAGCCTGTTCGCGTTCGGGCCGGACACCTGCCTCAACATCGCGCAGTACTCGGTGATGATCGAGCGCGCGGCGTGCCGCGCGGACCTCGACGGCAACGGCAGCGTCGATGGCGCTGACCTCGGACTCCTGCTCGGGGCGTGGGGCCCGGCAGCCGGCAACGCGGCCGACCTGAACGGCGACGGCGTCGTCAACGGCGCAGACCTCGGGCTACTGCTCGGGGCGTGGGGCACCTGCCCCTGAGGCTCCCTCGGGAGCCCGAACCAGCACCCGCCACCCCACGATCGCGCGCCGGCCCTCCGCCCAGTGCACGTCCGCCTCGCCGCGCGCGCCGAGCAGTTCGATGGTCGCCCGGTGCGTCGCCTCGCCGTCGCCGGCCCCGAACGGCCCAGCCCCGACGGGCACCGCATCCACCCGCGGCTCGACCGCCCTGCCCTCGGGCACGACCGCACGCACCCAGGAGGCAACCACCCCGGCCACCACGGGCTCGGTGCCGGCCACCTCGAACGCGTTGCCGCGGTCGGCCTGCGCCGCGACGACGGTCGACCGCACCCAGTCCGCGGCACGCGCCGCGTCCGCCTCGCGCTGGACCCGCTGGCTGCGCCAGATCACCGCGCCCACCGCCACGATCATCACCGTGAGGATCAGCCCGCGCGGTCGGAGCCAGCGGCGCATGAAGTTCGGCATCCCCGAAGGGTAGACGGCCCCGGAACCGCCCGCGGCGCGCAGGCGCGGCTTTGCCCTACGCTGCACGGCTCGACATGCCCGTCGTCAGCGTCGCAAACGTCCGCCACGGCTTCGGCACGAACATCGTGCTCGAGGGCGCCACCGTCTCCATCGAGCCCGGCGAGAAGGTGGGCCTCGTCGGCCGCAACGGCGGCGGCAAGAGCACGCTCATGAAGCTGATCGCGGGCATCTGGCAGCCAGACTTCGGCTCGGTGTCGCTCGCCCGCGGCACGCGCGTGGGCTACCTCTCGCAGGACCCGCGCCTCGAGCCCACGGACACCCTCCGCCACGCGGCGGCGCGCGCATTCGAGCGCCTCGACCAGCTCCACCGCGAGATGGAGCAGATCTACGACGACATGGCCAAGCCCGACGCCGACATCGACGCGCTCATGAAGCGCCAGGTGCGGATCGAGGAGGAGATGGAGCGCTCGGGCGGCTACGCGATCGACCACCGGATCGACGAGACCCTGCACGGCCTCGGCTTCACCGACGAGCAGTTCGGCACCCTCGTCAGCAAGCTGTCCGGAGGCCAGCGCGCGCGCGTGGGCCTGGCCCGCCTGCTCCTCGAGCAGCCCGACGTGCTGCTCCTCGACGAGCCCACGAACCACCTCGACATCGATGGCCGCCGCTGGCTCGAGCGGTTCCTCGGCGAGGAGTACCCGGGCGCGGTGCTCCTCGTGAGCCACGACCGCCGCCTGCTCGACAACGTGGTGCACCGCATCATCGAGGTCGACATGGGCCGCATCCGCGAGTACCCGGGCAACTACCGCGACTTCATCGACCTCCGCCGCGAGCGCATGCTCACCAGCCAGCGCAACCACGAGAAGCAGCTCGACAAGATCCGCGCGGAGGAGCAGTACATCATGCGCTACAAGGCCGGCCAGCGCGCCAAGCAGGCCCGCGGCCGCGCCACCCGGCTCGAGCGCTTCAAGCAGGACGAGCTGGTCGAGCGCCCGATGGAGCTCGAGGTCATGCAGCTCGAGCTCCCGAAGGCGCCGCGCGTCGGCGACCACGTGCTGCGCTGCGAGCACCTCTCCAAGCGCTACGGCGAGAAGGTGCTGTTCGACAAGCTCGATCTCGCCATCAAGCCGCTCGACCGCATCGGCATCGTCGGCCCCAACGGCGCCGGCAAGACGACGCTCGTGCGCGCGCTGCTCGGGGACCTCGCGCCGGACGCCGGCGAGCTCAAGGTGAGCCCGCAGATCAAGGTGGGCTACTTCCGCCAGACGCAGGAGCACATCGACCCGATGCTCACCGTCTGGCAGTACCTGCAGCGCGTGATCGCCTCCAACGAGGGCGGACTGCGCGCGAGCGAGCAGCAGGCGCGCAACCTCGCGGGCGCGTTCCTCTTCTCCGGCGAGGAGCAGGAGAAGTGCGTCGGAAACCTCTCCGGCGGCGAGCGCGGCCGCATGGTGATCGCCGGCCTCGTGAGCGCGGCCAACAACCTGATCGTGCTCGACGAGCCGACCAACCACCTCGACATCCCGAGCGCCGAGCGCCTGGAGACCGCGATCTCCACCCCGCCGGAGGAGGGCGGCTACGACGGCGCGCTGATCCTGATCAGCCACGACCGCGCGCTGCTCGCCTCCTGCTGCGACCGCCTGGTGATCCTGGACGGCAACGGCGGCGCGCGGCTCTTCGACGGCGGCTGGGACGAGTGGGAGGAGAAGGAGGCCGAGGAGAAGGCCCAGCAGGACGCCACCGCCAAGGCCGCCGCCGAGCGCGCCAAGGCCGCCGCCGAGCGCGCCAAGGCCGCCGCCGAGCGCGCCAAGGCCGCCGCCGAGCGCGCCAAGCCGATTGCGGAGCCCGCCAAGCCCGCCGCCGGCAAGCCGGCCGCCACGCCCGCGGCGAAGCCCAAGGCCGCCCCCACCGGCGACCCCAAGCTCGCGCGCATGGAGACCGACCGCATCGAGCGTCGCATCACCGAGATCGAGACGCGCGTGCGCGCCATCGACGAGTCGATGCTCGACCCCAAGGTCTACGCCGACCCGCAGAAGTCGCGTCAGCTCACGCAGGAGCGAGAACGGCTCCAGCAGGAGCTGGAGCCGCTTGAGTTCGAATGGGCGCGCCGCGCCGAGTGACCACGGTCAGCCGCGCATCACCACGTCGCCCGCCGCATCCACCACCTCGATCCGTCCGGAGCGGAACCTGCCCGCGGCGCCATCGGGCAGCTGACCTTCGTAGGCCCAGTTCGCGCCGTTGGCGACGAAACTGCCGAGCTCGGTGACGGTGTCGTCGTCCGCGACATGCCGAACGGTGTACCTCCCGCGCACCTCGAGGCCGAGGCCGACGCAGGTCAGGACGCGGTCCGGCTCCGAGACCGCAAGCGTCATCGACCCGAGGCCGGCGGCCGGGCCCTTGCCCGGGATGCCTGCCACGCCGCGGCGGTAAGTGGCCCGCTCGATGCGAAGGCCCGCATCCTCGCTGCCGATGGCGGCGAGCATCTGGAGCGGCGTTGCGCCGCCGAACACCACCTCGGTGACGCGGCCCACGAAGGCATTGCTCGACACCTGGAAGACCAGCGCCACCACGAGCGCCGCCGACAGCGCGATCGCCGCGGCACGCCAGCGGTACGAACTTCGCACGAACGCGTCGAGGTCCGAGCGCAGCCCGGCCAACTCGACGGCCTCGCCGATGCCGGCCGCGCCGGCTGCGCGCATCCGCCGCCGCTGCGCGAGGGTGGCGGTGCGTCCGATGTGCGCGATCGGCGCGAAGTCATCGTCCTGGCGGTCGATGGCCGTCATCACGCGCGCCATCGTGCGCGCCTTGAGGCCAGCCGGGGGCTCATCCTCGTTGTTGGAGAGGAACGCCGGGTCCGCCGACACCGCGGCCTGCAGCTCTCGAAGCTCTGCCTGCACGGCGGGAGTGGCATCGCGGAACGACCGCTCGAATGCCGCCGCATCCACCTCGTCGAGCATGCCCATGGCATCGAGCATGGCCTCGGCGCGCAGGTCCGCGCCGCGCGCCCGGTCGCCTGCGGAACGATCACCGGAGTTGTTCCCGCCGTACTGGTTCATCACGTCCTCACTTCACTCGCCCTGTTCGCAGCCGGAATGCAAACGGCTCCCCTACGCCGGGGAATCCGAGTTGCCGATTTGATTATCAGGCCCTAGTCGGTCGCGCAACTTCGCCAATCCCCGGCTGAGCGCACTCTTGACGGTTCCGAGGGGCGCACCGAGCTGCTCGCTCACCTCCCGCAGCGTAAAGCCCTGCATGTAGGTCCGCTCGATCACGACGCGCTGCAGCTCAGGAAGCTCGGCCACCCGACGGCGAAGGACCTCGACATCGTGCTGACCCCCCGGCTCCACGGGCGGCATGCCGACCGGCCCCAAGGCGTCGTTGGACGAATCGAACCCCAACTGCTCCGGGCGAGCGCCCTTACGACGCAGCCGGTCGATCAGGTGCCGGCGGGTGATGAGCATGACCCAGGTCACCAGCTTGGCGCGTTCAGGGTCGAATCGATCGGCCGTCTGCCACAGCCGGACGAAGGTCTCCTGCACCGCGTCCTCCGCCTCGGCGCGCGTCAGGACCTGCCGGGAAGCCTTGAAAACCAGGCCAACGAACCGGTCGTAGAGCTCCTCCATGGCCGCTTCGTCGCCGTGGGCGACGCGCTGCATGAGCATCCGGTCCTGGCGCTCGATGGGGTCCAACGGCGGGGTTCCTCGTTGCGGGGCGGGGCGCGGGGTCCAAGAACACTCTGCGATGCGTCCCACCCTTGGCATCGCCATTCCGGACGATTTCGTTCAGATTTCGCTTGAGACGCCCCACGAGGGTGGCAAACTACCCCTTGGCGTGACCGGACCCCCTCCCCCGGGGTCCGGGACGCCGTATGGGACGGTCGCTCAGACAAGGCCCAATGAAGGTCCTCGGCTTCCAATACCCGTCGTTGCCAGCCGCCGGCGCAGCCGGTCGCCGGCTGTCGGGCTACACGCTCGTCGAGGTCATCGTCTGCCTCGGGGTCATTGCCGTGCTGTGCGGGGTGCTGCTGCCGTCGCTGCGCGCCACCCGGGAGCAGTCGCGGCGCCTCGTCTGCGCAAGCAACATGCGCAATGTCGGCATCGCCCTGTCGGCCTATGCGCAGAGCAACGGCGACCGGCTTCCGTACAGCCGCGTGCTCGACAACTCCCCGCCCGACGTCGGCGCGCTCATGCTCGCGCGACTTGCGGCGCCCTCGAGCGGCGGCCAGGCCTGGGATGGCCTCGGCCGACTTGCCAACGCGTACCTCGACTCGTGCGAGTGCCTCTACTGCCCAAGCCATCACGGCATGAACCCGTCCGACGCGTGCGCCAGCCGCTACCGAGACGGGTCCACGGACGAACTGGCCACCAACTTCCACTACAGCGGCCACAAGTACCACGCCAACACGCCCGAGCGCGGCGAACTGGTAAGGCTCGACCATGGCAGCCGGCTCATGCTGCTGACGGATGGCCTCCGCAGCCAACTCGACTTCAACCACGGCACGGGCCTCAACCGGCTGTTCGGCGACCTGAGCACCGACTGGTGGTCGGACGAGCGCAACGCCGTCCGCAACCGACTTCCGCAGGACCCCATCACCACGGTGTCGAGCGACGTCTCGCAGGAAATCAGTTCGTTGTGGGGCGATATCTCTGAAGGCGAGAAGCGCTGACGCGGGTCTGAAGGCGAGAAGCGCTGACGCGGGTCTGAAGGCGAGAAGCGCTGACGCGGGTCTGAAGGCGAGAAGCGCTGACGCGCCGGGCGCGCAGAGAAGTCAGGGATTGTGAGGGGCCATGCGAATCGTGCCCACCTGGGCGCGATGGTCGCTGTAGCCGAGGTCCGCGGTTCGATACCCGACCCACTGAACCCGCGAGCCCGCAAGCATGTGGTCGATGCGCAGGACCGGCCACGGACGCCGGTACGTGCACAGCCACCCCGACGAGCGCCACGGCGGCGCGGGCGACATGAACCGTGCCGCCACCGGGAGGATCACGCTGCCGGGCGTGCAGTTGAGGTCGCCGAGCACGAGGTCCGGGGCCGCCGGGAGTCGCACTTGGGCAAGCACCGACCGAAGCCCGTCGGCGATCGTCCCGCGTGCGCGGCGAGGCGACGAGGGAAGGTCCACGGCCAGGACGTGCAGGTCCTCGCCGCCTTCGGTGCGCACGACGACCCACGCAAGCCAGATCGTGCCGACGTCCGGCATCGACACCGACGCGAGGATCCGGTGGTCCACGACCGGCAGGCGCGAGATCACGCCGAACATCCCGTGGTCATGCGCGACGTATCCGGGCGGGAGCCACGCCGAACGCGCGTCGAAACGCAGCATCGACCCCGGCCCGCTCACGACAGCCACGTCACCGAGCACCGAGGCCAGCGCCCGGCCGCAGCCGAGCGCGTCCTCCCCGGGCCACTGCGGGTTCCAGTGGGTCACCGTGATGTCGCCGGGCCCGGGCTTCGCCTGCCCCGCCCACCCGACGTCGGTCAGCGCGAAGCGCCCGCTCGACCACGCGAATGCCATCGCGCACGACCAGAACGCGATGCGCGCGAAGGCGCCGCGCGGCAGCCAGGCGCGCGCGGCCAGTGCACCTGCCAACGCGCCGACCGCCATGGCCCACGGCGGCGTCCAGAAGAGCCACTGCGCCCACGCCCAGCGGTCGACCACCAGCTGTCCCACGATCCACGCCGCCGATGCCAGCGCCGCGGGGAGGGCGACGGCAACGCCGAGCGCAGCCAAGGCAACGGGCTGCGCCGCCCGCTCGGCACCGCGGCCGGTTGCGCGCACGCTCATCCTGCGGCACCCGGCACGGCCTCGCCCCGCGCGAGTTCGGCGATCGCGGAGAGCACGCGCCCATCGAGGCCCGGCGCCGCGCACACCACGCCCGCATTCACGGCAAGCGAAGGCCCGTGCGAGAAGTCGAGCGGCGCTCCTGCCGCATCGGTGACGACCGCACCCGCCTCGGCCGCGATCAGCACGCCGGAGGCATGGTCCCAGACACTCTCTCGGTGACCCCGTGACCGCGGCAGCCGAACCACCAGGTCGGCATCGCCGCGCGCGACGAGCGCATACTTGCACTGGCTGTCCATGCGCGATTCCTCGAGCGCCGCGACCGCCGCAAGCCGCGGCTCCAGCCGCGAGGGCACGGGGCTTGCGCTCCGGTTCATGGACCTCGCCCATCGCACGGCGCCCGCGCCCCGCGGGGACAGCCGCATTCGGCGCCGCACCTCGCCGGCGGCATCGAGCTCGAACGCGCCCGCGCCGCGCGCGGCCGCGTACAGCACGCCCGGACCGCCGACGTGGACCGACAGGTCGCCGGCCGGCCCCATCCGCGGGCAACCGAGCACGCCGACCTCGACATGCGGCCCGCGGAGGAGCGCCAGGCACACCGAGCACTGCGCCCCCAGCAGGAACCCCTTCGTGCCGTCGATCGGGTCGATCGTCCATCGCGGCTCGCCGTCGCGCGGCTCATCGCCGTCGATCGCCCGCAGCGCATCGGCGCGCGACCGCCATCCGAGCGCGGCGCGCACCGCGTCGACCACCACCCGCTCCACGTCGGGTCGACGCGCGGACGCCAGCGCGTCGGCATGCTCCTCGCCGATGAGCGCCACGCGACCGTCCGGCGCGCCCGCTCGCAAGCCCGCCACCACCACCGCCTGCAGCGCATAGTCGGCGGCGGTCACGGGGGACCCGTCGCCCTTCTCGATGGGCGGCACCGAAGCCAGCGTGTCGCCGAGGAGCCGCGCAAGGGGAAGCGCCGGGCGCACGGCATCGACGGCGCGGCGCAACGACTCGGTCGTGGGGGAAGGCTGGCTCACGGGAAGCGCGGGATGGTAGGTCCGGCACGTGCGGATCCGTTCGCTGCCAGAACGGCAGACCCGGCACGCGGCCGCGCCGAACGGACAGCCCCAGCCTGCGCCGCGGGGCCCGCCGGGGGCTCGCGGGACGTGGCACGCCGCTTGCACCTCCGTGGGCATGTCCAACCAGTCCCCGATCATCGGCATCGACCTCGGCACCACCAACAGCGTGGTGGCCGTCATGGAGGGCACGCAGCCCAAGGTCATCATCAACTCCCTCGGCGGCCGGACCACCCCGTCCGTGGTCGGCTTCACCGAGAAGGGCGAGCGCCTCGTCGGCCAGCCCGCCAAGCACCAGCAGATCACCAACCCCAAGAACACGGTCTTCAGCATCAAGCGCTTCATGGGCCGCCGCCACAGCGAGGTGGGCCACGAGGAGAAGCTGGTGCCCTACGAGGTGAAGGGCGCGCCCGAGGAGCTCGTCAAGGTCGGCATCCGCGGCAAGGACTACACGCCGCCTGAGATCTCGGCCATGATCCTGGCCGAGCTCAAGCGCCAGGCCGAGGAGTACCTCGGCGAGAAGGTCGAGCGGGCCATCATCACGGTTCCCGCGTACTTCAACGACGCGCAGCGCCAGGCCACCAAGGACGCGGGCGAGATCGCCGGCCTGAAGGTCGAGCGCATCATCAACGAGCCCACCGCGGCCGCGCTCGCCTACGGCCTCGAGAAGAAGACCAACGCCAAGATCGCGGTCTTCGACCTCGGCGGCGGCACCTTCGACGTGTCGATCCTCGACATCTCCGACGGCGTCTTCGAGGTGCTGTCGACCAACGGCGATACCCATCTCGGCGGCGACGACTTCGACCAGAAGCTGATCGACTTCCTGGCCGAGGACTTCCGCAAGAAGGAGGGCATCGACGTCCGCAAGGACCCGATGGCCCTGCAGCGCCTCAAGGAGGCGGCCGAGAAGGCGAAGATCGAGCTCTCGACGCAGGTGGAGACCACGGTCAACCTGCCCTTCATCACCGCCGACCAGAGCGGCCCGAAGCACCTGCAGGTGACGGTCACGCGCGCGAAGTTCGAGGAGATGTGCAAGGACCTCTTCGAGCGCCTCGCCGCGCCGTGCGAGAAGGCCCTTGCCGATGCCAAGCTCAAGCCCTCCGACGTCCAGGAGGTGGTGATGGTCGGCGGCTCCATCCGCATCCCCAAGGTGCAGGAGCTGGCGAAGAAGATCTTCCAGACCGACAACCTCGACAAGAGCATCAACCCCGACGAGGTGGTCGCGATCGGCGCGGCGTTCCAGGGCGGCGTCCTCATGGGCGACGTGAAGAACGTGGTGCTGCTCGACGTCACCCCGCTCTCGCTCGGCGTGGAGACGCTCGGCGGCGTGATGACCACGCTGATCCCGCGCAACACCACCATCCCGACGTCGAAGAAGGAGATCTTCTCCACGGCGCAGGACAACCAGAGCGCGGTGACCATCGTCGTGCTGCAGGGCGAGCGGCAGATGGCCGCGGACAACCGCGTGCTCGGCCGCTTCGACCTCACCGGCATCAGCGCCGCCCCGCGCGGCGTGCCGCAGGTCGAGGTCGAGTTCTCGCTCGACGCCAACGGCATCCTCAACGTCAAGGCGACCGACAAGGCCACGTCCAAGGCGCAGGAGATCAAGATCACCGGCTCGAGCGGCCTGTCGAAGGACGAGGTCGAGCGCATGCGCAGGGATGCCGAGGAGCATGCGGCCGCCGACAAGGCCCGTCGCGAGCTCATCGACACCAAGAACCGCGCCGAGCAGGTGGCCTACCAGGTGAAGAAGCAGCTCGAGGAGCTCGGGGCCAAGGTGCCCGCGGAGAGCCGCACGAAGATCGAGGGCGCCGTGTCCAACCTCGAGGAGCGGCTCAAGGGCGACGACAAGGCCGCCATCGAGGCCGCGCTCAACAACCTGATGAACGCGGCCGGCGAGCTGCAGCAGGCCACGGGAGCCGCGGGCACCGGTGCGACCGGCGGCCCGTCCCCCGGCGGCGAGAAGAAGGACGACGTCATCGACGCCGAGTACGAGGTGACCGACGACGGCAAGAAGTCCTGACGGCACGGACCCGTGCGAGATTCCCGCGGCGGTCGCCCTTCGCTCACGAGGGGCGGCCGCCGCGGTGCGCTTCAGAACGGCGAATCTCAGATGAATGTCTTCACGGCAACCAGTACCAGTACCGCCGCAAGCGCCACCCGCAGCCAACGGGCCCGCAGGCGGAGCGCAAGCGCGCTGCCGGCAAGCACGGCCGGTACGGACCCCGCCAGCATGCTGGCCAGCATCCAACCGTCCACCATGCCCGCGGCGAGGTAGCCCGAGCCGGCGATCAGCGCCAGCGGGATCGCGTGCGCGATGTCGGTCGCCACGAGGCGCTGCGGAGTCATGCGCAGCGGGTAGATCGCCACCATCATCACCGACCCGAGGGCTCCCGCGCCAACGGAAGTCAGGGCCACGAGGAGGCCCAGCAATCCACCCGACACCACCGACAGCAGCGGCTGCTGGCGCCTGAACCGCGCGGGCGCGTCGATGCGGCGGTCCCGCATCCATGATTGGAGCGCCGGCCCCGAGACGATCCCCACCGCGGCCACCAGCACCACGGCGCCGACGGCCTGCGTCAACCAGTCGATCCGGCCGATCGCACCGTGTCGCGCCACGAACACCACCGTTGCCAGTGCCATCGGCAGGCTCCCGAGCCAGAGACGCCGCACAACCTGCCAGTCGACCTGGCCCTTCCTGTGGTGCATCGGTACCGCGACGAGCTTGGTAATGGCCGCGAACCACAGGTCCGTGGCGATCGCGGTCTGCGGGGCCACCCCGAAGAACAAGAGGAGGAGCGGCGTCATCAATGCACCGCCACCCACGCCAGTGAGGCCCACGACGAAGCCGGTGCATGCGCCGGCGATCGAGTAGGCCGGGTCTATCATCGCCCAGAGGGTAACCCAAGGCACGTTCTTATCCGTTGCTTGCGCCGGCCCGGAATTGCCATACATTTCCTGCTTCGACACCGCTCCGCACGGCCCGCCGCGCACGTCGCTCGGCACGCCGACCCGGGCGCAACGTCGGTCACGCCATGCAGCGCATCAAGGGCATCGCCGTCAGCCCCGGCATCATCGTCGGGCGCGCATTCCTGGTGGGTTCCGCCGAGCAGGTGGTCCCGCACCGCACCATCGCCGAATCCGAGGTCACGGGGCAGAACGAGCGCCTGCGCGTCGCGCTGGCCGCAGCCGGCGACGAGATCGGCGCGCTCAGCGAGCGCACGCGCCGCGAGCTGGGCACCGAGCCTGCCAAGATCTTCGAGTTCCACGCGGGCCTCCTCCGCGACCGTGCGCTGGTGACGTCCATCGAGCGCAGGATCGCCGGCAGCTTCGTCACCGCCGAGCAGGCGGTCGCCGACCAGTTCCGGGTGCTGGTGGACCAGTTCAAGCGCATGGGCAACGAGGTCTTCGAGCAGAAGGCCAACGACGTCCTGGACCTCGAGCGACGGGTGCTGGGGCACCTGATGGGCGCGCAGGAGAGCCGCCTCGCGCAGCTCGACGCGCCCGCGATCGTGGTGGCGCACGAGCTCACCCCGAGCCAGGCCGCGGCGATGGACCGGGCCAAGGTGATCGCCATCGCCACCGACCTCGGCGGGCGCACCGGGCACACGTCGATCGTCGCGCGCGCCCTGGGGCTGCCATCGGTGGTCGGGTGCCAGCGCCTGTCGGTGGAAGTGGAGGAAGGCGACGAGCTGATCGTCGACGGGAACGAGGGCGTGGTGATCCTCCGCCCCGACGCGCGGACGCTCGAGGAATACCGGCGCAAGCAGGAGCGCTCCGTGCGCTCGCGCGCGGCGCTGCGCGAGCTGTCGGGCGCCGAGGCGGTGACGCGCGACGGCGTGCGCGTCGCGCTGATGGGCAACATCGAGTTCCCCGAGGAGGTCGAGGCCGTGCTCGCCAACGGCGGCGACGGGATCGGCCTCTACCGGACCGAGTTCCTCTGGCTCACGCGCAAGGAGCCGCCCACCGAGGAGGACCACCTCGAGGCCTACCTGCGCGCCATCCGCCTGCTCAAGGGCAAGCCGCTCACCATCCGAACGTGCGACCTCGGCGCGGACAAGTACACGCAGGAGCAGATGGAGGAGCCCGAGCGCAACCCGTTCCTGGGGCTGCGGTCGATCCGCCATTCGCTGGCCAACCCCGCGGAGTTCAAGCGGCAACTGCGCGCCATCCTGCGCGCCAGCGCTCATGGGCCGGTGAAGACGATGTTCCCGCTGGTGTCCAACCCGATGGAGCTGCGGCAGGGCAAGCTCATGCTCGCGGACCTGTCGGAGGAGCTCGAGGACGAGGGCATCCCCTTCGACCGCCAGATGCCGATCGGCGTGATGATCGAGGTGCCGTCGGCCGCGCTGATGGGCCGGGTGCTGGCGTCGGAGAGCAGCTTCTTCTCGATCGGAACCAACGACCTGGTGCAGTACACGCTGGCCGTGGACCGCGGCAACGAACGCGTGGCCTACCTCTACCAGGCGGCCCACCCGGCGGTGGTGTACCTGGTCAAGAACGTGGTCCGGGCGGCCCGCAGCGGCGGCATCGACTGCAGCGTGTGCGGGGAAATGGCCGGAGAGCCGCTGTTTTGCATGTTGCTGCTGGGCCTGGGATTGCGTACACTCTCCATGGTTCCCGACCAGATCCCCGTGATCAAGCGCGTGGTCCGGTCGGTGACGATGGAACAGTGCGAACGCCTCGCCCGCAGGGTCGGGTCGTTCGACTCGGAGCGCCAGGTCGAGACGGCCTTGCGCGACGAACTCAGGAAACTCGATCCGGAAGTCTTCGGCCAATGGATGTCGGAGTAACGGATCAAGCGTCTGGCGCGTGCCAGGCGCGTTGACAGGACAACGGGTTGCCCGTCGCTCGATGAGCGCGGTCCGCCCCACAGCGCGAAGCGGGTCGGCGCATCATGCGCCCTCCCCCGCGCAGTGGCGAGGCGGGCCCCGGGAGCGCTCCAGTGCGGAGCGCGCGAGACGGCGGCACCCAGGCGGAACTCTCGGTGCACACCAACGGAGCGTGCCAGTTGACTGCGATGGGGCGACCGTCGCCCGGACCCGGAGCTCGCTCCGGACCTCCGGCCGAGCTGTCGCCGCCGTCGCACTGACGCGCCCGGCGCACGAAGGTTCCGCCACGAACCGCCGCTTGATGCGGCAGAGGATTGATCGTGGCGAACGACAGCGAGCACAACCAGGACGAGACCCGGCGCGACGAACCGCAGGCCCATCAGCCGGCGGCCGATGCCCATGACGAGGCGCACGGGCACGCCCCGGACCACCACCACTCCGACCATCACGACCCCGACCATCGCGACCCCGACCATCGCGGGACTGACCAGCACGAGGAGGAGGGCGCCGGCTACGACCCCGCGGCCTTCGCCTCGCTCGAGGCCATCGAGCGCGACGAGGACGCGCCCATCCTGCCCGTTCGGGCGGTGGATGACGCCGAGGACGAGGACGACGAGGATGCCGACGAGCCCGCCGAGGGCGCAGCGGCGGAGGCCGAGGACGCCGGCGACGAGCAGGATGCGGAGCCCGCGGACGCCGCGGAGGACGAGCCTGCCGCCGAGGGCGATGAGGACCCCGCCGAGGGCGGCGGACTGCGCAAGCGCCGCCGCCGGCGGGGCGGGCGCGGCCGCAAGAAGGAGACGCAGCAGTCGGCGGCCCCCGCGGGCGCGAAGCGCCGGCAGCTGATGGTGGTGAACGACGTCCCCGGCGAGGAGTGCCGCATCGCGATCCTCGAGGAAGGCCGCCTCGAGCAGATCTTCGCCGAGCGCGAGAGCACCGCGACCAACGTCGGCAACATCTACAAGGGACGCGTGATGAACGTCGAGCCCGCCATCCAGGCGGCGTTCGTCGACTTCGGCGAGGGCCAGAACGGCTTCCTCCACATCAGCGACCTGCACCCGAAGTACTTCCCGGGCGGCGACAAGACCGAGCGCGTCGGCAAGAAGATCGCGCGCCGCGACCGCCCGCCGATCCAGGAGGCGCTGAAGCGCGGCCAGGAGGTCATCGTGCAGGTGCTCAAGGAGGGCATCGGCACCAAGGGCCCCACGCTCACCAGCTACGTCTCCATCCCCGGCCGGCTGCTCGTGATGATGCCGCAGATGGACAAGGTCGGCGTCAGCCGCAAGGTCGACGACGAGGACCAGCGCCGCGAGATGCGCCGCATCCTCGACAGCCTCGAGCTCCCCGAGGGCTTCGGCTTCATCCTGCGCACGGCCGGCTTCGACCGCACCAAGACCGAGCTGCAGCGCGACGCGCTCTACCTGCAGCGGCTCTGGGAGGCGATGGAGCGCCGCATGAACTCGACCGGTGCGCCCTGCACGCTCTACACCGAGAGCGACCTGCTGGTGCGCACCATCCGCGACATCGCCGATGACAGCGTCGAGGCGATCGTGGTCGACAGCGAGAGCGCGTTCCTGCGCGCCCGCACCTTCCTGCAGGTGGTGGCGCCGATCAACGCGCCCAAGCTCCTGTTCTACGACCGCGCCGCGCCGCTCTTCGAGGCCTTCGGTGTGGAGCGCCAGGTCGAGCAGATCCACGCGCGCGAGGTGCCCCTGCCCTCGGGCGGCGCGCTGGTCATCGACCAGACCGAGGCGATGGTGGCGATCGACGTGAACAGCGGCAAGAGCCGCAGCGCACGCGACAGCGAGACCAACGCCTTCAACACCAACAAGGAGGCGGTCGACGAGATCGCGCGCCAGCTGCGGCTGCGCGACCTCGGCGGCATCATCGTCAACGACCTGATCGACATGCGGTCGCTGAAGCACCGCCGGGAGATCGAGTCGCGCTTCGACCAGAACCTCCGCCGCGACCGGGCCAAGACGACGACGCTCGAGATCTCCGACTTCGGCATCGTGGAGATGACGCGCCAGCGCATGCGCCCCGGCCTGCACAAGACGCAGTTCATGGACTGCCCGCACTGCCACGGCAGCGGCGAGGTGCGCGTGCCGGACGCGGTGGCGGCGGACATCCTGCGCCGCATCGGCCTGCTCTTCTGCCACGACCGCGTGATGCGCGCCGAGGTGGTGTGCAGCTCGCGGGTGGCGGGCGTCTTCCTGAGCACGCGGCGCAACGCGCTGCATGAGCTCGAGGAGCGCGCGGGCAAGCGGGTGGACATCCGCATCTCCGAGGCGTTCGCGATGGACCGCGTGGACATCTACGCCTACGACGACCGCGGCGCGGACGTCGAGGTGGACCGCCTCCCCCGGATCCCGGTGCCCCGCCTCGCGGAGCTCCTGGAGGAACTGCCCGAGTCGGACGAGGATGATGGCACGGATGCGCCGGATTCCGGCGGTCGCCGCGGCCGTCGCCGCCGCCGCCGCCCCGCGCCCGCCGATGCCACGGCCATCGCGCTGGCAGGCGGGTTCGACGACCTTCCGACGCCCAGCGCCGACGAGCCAAGCGTCTCGGAGCTGATCCGCCGTGCCGATGCCGAGCGCGACGCCAAGCGCCGCGAGGACGACGCGCGACGCAAGGAAGAGGACGCACGTCGGCGCGAGGAAGATGCCCGTCGCAAGGAAGAGGAGGCCCGCGCCCGCGAGGAGGCGGCACGAGCCCGTGAGGAAGAGGCGCGCCAGCGCAACGAGGCCTTCGCGGCCCGTGCGGCGGCGCGCGAGGCGCGGGCGGCCGAGCGGGCCGCGCGGGTCGAGGCCGGGCAGGACATGTCGGACCTCGATGCGCTCGACGCTGCCGACGACGCGCTCGATGCCGCCGACCGCGAGTTCTTCGCGGGGCACTCGTCGGACGACGAGGGCGACGAAGGCGGTGAGGACGGACGTCGCAAGCGCCGGCGCCGGCGCCGCGGCGGCCGGGGCCGACGCAAGGGCAACCGCGACGGCGACCAGTCCGGCGGCGAAGGCGCCTCGGACGACGGCGCCGCCGAGGACGGCGAGCCGGCCGGCGAAGGCTCCGAGACCGCAGCTTCCGAGGGCGATGACGACGGCGAGCCTGCCGGAGGCGGTGACGACGGCGAGCAGTCCGGCGGAGACGGCGAGGGCGGCCGACGCAAGCGTCGGCGACGTCGCCGGCGCGGCGGGCGCAATCGCGACGGTGACGGAAACCGCGAGTCTGGCAGCGCGGCGAACGACGGCGGCCAGCCGCGCGAACAAGGCAACCGCGAACCGCGTGAACAGGGCAACCGCGAGCCGCGCGAGCAAGGCAACCGCGAACCGCGCGAGCAAGGCAACCGCGAACCGCGCGAGCAAGGCAACCGCGAACCGCGCGAGCAAGGCAACCGCGAACCGCGCGAGCAAGGCAACCGCGAGCCGCGCGAGCGGCCCGCACCGGCGGCGACCGAGCAACCGGCGCCATCGGCGCCTGATGCGGGTGCCCGCGACGGCATGTCCGCTGCCAAGAAGACGATCCGCAGCGTGACCGGCTGGATGCGGCGCCTGAAGTCGCCCTCGGGCAGCCGTGACGACCGCTGACCCAAGCGCCATGGGCTTCACGCGACGCATCTTCGTGCTCGGCTCGACCGGCTCGATCGGCACCGCCACGCTGGAGGTGGTGCGGCACCTGGCCGAGACCGGCGGGCCACGCTACGAGGTGGCCGGCATCGCCGCGGGCGCAAACGGCGCGCTAGCCGCGGCGCAGGCTGCCGCCCACGGCATCCGCCACGTGGCCATGTCCGACCCCAATGCGGCCGCATCCATGCCGACGGGCGTGGAGTGCCTCGCGGGCCCGGACGCCGCACTGGAGCTCATCGAGCGCCTGGCGCAGCCCGGCGACCTGGTGATGGGCGCCATCGTCGGCGCCGCCGGCCTTGCCCCCACGCTTGCCGCCATCGAGCGCGGCTGCCACATCGCGCTTGCGAACAAGGAGACGCTCGTGGCCGCCGGCGCCGTCGTCCGCGAGGCCGTGGAGCGCAAGGGCGTCGAGCTGCTTCCCGTGGACAGCGAGCACAGCGCCGTGTTCCAGTGCATCCGTGCCGGCACGCCGCGCGAGGTGGAGCGCATCGTCCTCACGGCGAGCGGCGGCCCCTTCCGCACCTGGAGCGCCGAGCGCACGGCCGCGGCCACCGTGGCCGAGGCCCTGCGCCACCCCACGTGGCAGATGGGCCGCAAGGTGACGATCGACAGCGCCAGCCTGATGAACAAGGCGCTCGAGGTGGTCGAGGCGCACTGGCTCTTCGACCTTCCCGCGTCCCGCATCCAGGCCATCGTGCACCCGCAGAGCATCGTGCACTCGTTCGTCGAGTTCCGCGACGGCAGCACCATCGCGCAGCTCAGCCCGCCGTCCATGAAGCTGCCCATCCAGTACGCGCTCACCTGGCCCGAGCGCACCGACGGATGCAGCCCCACCATCGCCTGGGATGCGATGCGCTCGCTGGACTTCGAGCCGGTGGACCACGAACGCTTCCCCGCCATCCGGCTCGCCTGGCGCACCATCGAGTCGGGCGGCAGCGCCGGTGCGGTGCTCAACGCAGCGAATGAGGTGGCCGTCGAGGCCTTCCTGGCCGGCTCCATACGGTTCGGCGACATCAGCCAGCTGGTGTCCAATGCCATGGACGAGCTGCCGGCGCGTCCCGTCAGCTCGCTCGCGGAGGTGATGGCCGCCGATCGCGAGGCGCGCGAGTGGGCCCGCGAGCGCGCGGCCGAGCGCGCGTCGGCCGCCCGGTGAGCGCATATCCTTCGGGCGGGCGCCCCGCGCCTGCACCATGGAACTCCTCTCCGACGGCCGCAATGTCCTCCTGATCCTCGCGGGCTTCGGGCTCCTGATCTTCGTCCACGAGCTCGGCCACTACCTCGCCGCGCGATGGGCAGGCATCCGCTGCGAGAGCTTCGCCATCGGCATGGGCCCGCCGCTCGTGGCATGGAGGCGCGGCATCGGCATCCGTGCGGGATCCACGGATCCATCCACCATCGCCCGCCACGGCAAGCCCGCGCTGGAGATGTCCGACGAGGAACTGGCGCGCAACGGCATCGGCGAGACCGAGTGGTCGCTGCGGCTCTTCCCCCTCGGCGGATACGTCCGCATGCTCGGGCAGGACGACCTCGACCCCGGCAAGGTCTCCTCGGCGGTGCGGAGCTACCAGCGCGCGCCCGTGGGGCGCCGCATGGTGGTGGTGTCGGCCGGCGTGCTGGCGAACCTGGCGCTGGCGGTCTCGCTCTTCGTGGTGGCGTTCATGGTGGGCGTCCGCTTCGAGGCGCCGGTGGTGGGGGCCGTTGTCCCCGGGTCACCGGCCGCCGAAGCGCGTTCCGGGGAGTCGGGGGCGACCGGCCTTCAGCCGGGCGACGTGGTCCGCGCGATCGACGGCGCATCGGTGCAGACCTTCGCGGACATCCAGATCGCGGGCGCCATGGCGCGCCCCGGCCAGCCCATTTCCATCGAGGTCGAGCGCACCCGCCCCGGCCAGGCACCGGAGTACCTCGCCTTCAGCGTGGTGCCGCGGCGCGACCCGGCCAGCGGGCTGCAGCAGATCGGCATCGAGCCTGCGCTGTCAGGCGACATCGGCGAGGTGCGGCCCGCCGAGCGCGTGCTCTTCGACCAGGCGCTTGCGCGCACCGGGCTCGGCCCGGAGCCGGGGCCGGACGGCCCCGACCCGCTCAAGGCCCTCGTCGGGACCTCTCTCGATGCCGCGGCGCGCGAGTCCGGCGGACGCCCACTGCGCACGCAGTGGACCACTGCCTCGGGGCGCACCGTCGAGCGCACCCTGCAACCCGTGCCCGAGCTGTCCGTCCAGCGGACCGCCCCGCACGACGGCCTGCCCGCGGAGGCCGAGCCAGGCATCGCGGGCCTGGTGCCGCTCCTCGAGATCCCGGCCGTCCCGGCGGAGTCGCCGAATGCCGCGCGCTTCCGCCCCGGCGACGTGATCCTCCGCATCGGCCAGGTGGATGGCCCGCGCTTCGAGCAGTTGCGGGCGGAACTCGCGCGGCACGCCGGCCGCACCGTGGAACTCACCGTGCTCCGCGACGGCGCGCCGCTGTCCGTCACCGCGGAGGTCAGCGGCAAGGGACTGCTCGGCGTGCAGATCGGCCGTGCGCTCGCGCTGCCGCTCACCGCGACGCCCCTTCGCGAGGTGCTTGGCTCCGACGGCACGCCCCGTGCCACCGCGGCTGCCGGCCTCGACCCCCTCCCCCGCACCCGCATCGTGTCGGTCGACGGCATCCCGGTGCACGACTGGACGGGCCTCCGCACCGCGCTGGCCACGGCCACCGCGGAAGCCGCGGCGCGCAACGAGGGCACGTCGGTGGATGTGCGCATGGAGGCGCCGACCGCCGGGCGCGAGCCGCTGGAGGGAACCCTGGCGCTGCCGGCCGACGATGTCCGCGCGATCCATGCGCTGGGGTGGCGGTCGCCGGTGCCGGGCGCGGTCTTCGACCCGCTGATGACCACGCTGACTGCGCACGGCAACCCGCTGACGGCCGTGTCCATGGGCTTCCACCAGACCCGCACGCTCGTCACCATGACCTACCTCACCATCGACCGGATCGTGCGCGGATCGGTGGGGGTCGACCAGCTGCGCGGCCCGGTGGGCATCGTGCACCTCGGCGCCCGCGTGGTGGACCGCGGCGCCATGTACCTGGTGTTCTTCCTGGCGATGATCAGCGTCAACCTGGCGGTCCTGAACTTCCTGCCGCTCCCGATCGTGGACGGCGGGCTGTTCCTCTACCTGCTCTGGGAGCGCCTCACGGGCAGGCCCCCGTCGCTGCGCTTCCAGAGCGCGGCGACGGTCGTCGGCCTGTTGTTCCTCGGCGCGCTCTTCGTCTTCACCTTCTACAACGACGTGACGCGTATCGTCACCGGCGGATGAACGCACCCTCCACCATCGTCACCGGCGCAGGCAGCGGCATCGGTCGCGCCACGGCCGTCCTGCTCGCACGCGCCGGCCACCGGCTGACGCTGTGCGGGAGATCGCTGCACAAGCTGCAGGACACGCACCGGCTGTGCCTCGAGGTTGGCGGCCCCGAGCCCATCGTCGCGCACGGCGACCTCGCCGACAGCGGCATCGCGCACGCTGCGGTCGACCGTGCCGTGGCCGACCACGGTGCGCTCGACAACCTGGTGTGCTGCGCCGGCGTCGCGCCGAAGGTGCCGATCGCGGACACGGGCGAGCAGGTGCTCGAGGACGCCTTCTTCCACAACGCCTTCGCGCCCGCATTCATGATCGTGCGCGCATGGCCGCACTTCCGTCAGCGGAAGTCCGGGTGCGCGGTGCTGGTCGGTTCGCTCGCGAGCATCGACCCCTTCGACGGGTTCCTCGCCTACGGTGCATCCAAGGCGGCGGTGGACAGCTACGTCCGCAGCATGCACCGCGAGGGCCGCTCGTTCGGGATGCGCGCCTTCTCCATCGCGCCCGGCGCCATCGAGACCCCGCTGCTGCGCACCATCTTCCCGGAGAGCGTGGTGCCGAGGCACGCCGCGCTCCCGCCCGAGGCCGTGGCCACGGTCATCCTCGACTGCATCGAGGGCCGGCGCGACGCCGAGCGCGGCAAGGTCATCGTCGTCAAGTGACCGCGCGCCTCACGCCGCGTGGCGGTCGAGCACGCGGTAGTTGATGGCCTCGGCAAGGTGCACCGCGTCCACGCAGTCGGCACCCTCGAGGTCCGCGATGGTGCGAGCCGCGCGCCGCACCTTGTCGAAGGCACGCGCGCTGAGGCCAAGGCCCTGCATGGCGTCCGAAAGCAGCGACCGCAGCGCGCCCTGCACCGGGACAGCGCGGTCGAGCGCCGCGCCGCGCAGGTGCGCGTTGAGCACGGCACCCTGACGCTTGCGCTGCCGCCCGCGGGCGGCCACGACGCGGGTGCGGACCTCGTCGCTGCCCTCGCCCGCGGGCGCGGAGGCAAGGCGGTCGAAGGGCACGGCCGTCACCTCCACGTGCAGGTCGATGCGGTCCACGATGGGCCCGCTCACCCGGTCCATGTAGCGCTCCTGCTCGCGTGCTCCGCCGGCACCGTCGCGGCGGTTGCCGCGCGCCGTCGGGTTCATGGCCGCGACCAGGATGCTCCGCGCCGGGAAGCGAGCGGCCCCATGCGCCCGCGCAACGGTGATGAACCCGTCCTCGAGCGGCTCGCGGAGGGCCTCGAGCGCGCTGCGGCCGAACTCCGGAAGCTCGTCCATGAAGAGCACGCCGTGGTGCGCAAGCGTCACCTCGCCCGGCCGCGGCAGCCCCGCGGCGCCGCCGCCGACGAGGGCGACGGTGCTTGCGGTGTGGTGCGGCGCGCGGAACGGTCGCTCGGTCACGAGCCTCGGCTGCCCGGCGCCCACGGCGCTGAAGATGCGCGTCACCTCAAGCGCCTCGTCCGGCTCGAGCGGCGGCAGGATGCCCGGAACCGCCCGCGCCATCATGGTCTTGCCGCAGCCCGCGGGCCCGATCAGCAGCGCGTTGTGGCCCCCCGCCGCGGCGATGGCAAGCGCCCGCTTGGCCGCTCCCTGTCCGCGGATCTCCCGGAAGTCGACCGCCCGGGGCGCCCCGGCGATGGCCGCCCGGAGGTCGACCGGCGCCGCCCGATCCAGTGCCAGCGCGCCGCGGAAGAACGCCACCACCTCCGACAGCCCCGCGGCAGCGCGGACGTCCACCCCTTCCACCACCGCGGCCTCGTCGGCGTTGTCGCGCGGAAGGACGATGCCCTCCAGGCCGAGGCGCCGTGCGAGGAGCGCCATTCCCACCGCGCCCCTGATGGCACGGAGCCCGCCATCGAGCGCAAGCTCGCCCGCGACCATCCACTGCCCGACCCTGGGTGCGGACCGCCTCGGCGGAGCGCCTTCCGCAGGCGATGCCAGGAGCAGCCCCACGGCGATCGGTAGGTCGAAGGCGGGCCCCTGCTTGCGGAGGTCCGCCGGGGCGAGGCTGATGGTGGTGCGATGGCGGGGCGGCTCGAAGCCGCTCGCCTCCATCGCGCTGCGAACGCGCTCGATGCTCTCGCGGATGGCAAGGTCGGGAAGGCCGACGAGCACGACGCGCGGAAGCCCGCGCGACTGCAGGGAGACCTCGACATCGCAGCGGACGGCATCGATGCCGACGAGGGCGAAGCTTGGGACGGTGATGAGCATGCTGCCCATGGTGGCAACGCCCGCGGTTCCGCACGGGCAAATCGGCCAAAGGGAAATCAAATACCCTCCGCGGATGGACGCTTCCTCCGTCGCCGCCTATGCCGCCTTCGGGCTCTTCGGCGGCGCCATCGGCGGCCTGCTCGGGGTGGGCGGCTCGATCGGGTTCATCCCGCTCGCGACCATCGTGCTCGCCCCGGACAAGCAGCAGCTGCAGGGTGCGGCGATGATCGCGAACTTCGCCGTCGCGCTCACCGCGTTTCGCCGCTACCGGCAGGCGGGCACCGTGGACTGGACGCTTGCGCGCAGGCTCGTCCCCGCCGCGCTCGTGGCAGTGCTGGTCGGCGTGGCGGCCAGCGTGTTCATGGGCGCGGAGTGGTTCCGCGTTGCCTTCGGCGCCTTCCTCCTGGCGGTGGCCGTGCGCGAGTTCCGGCTGCTGGCCCGCCGCTCGCCGGATGGCGGACCCGCCGAGCGGGACCTGCCTCGCCACCAGGCGCTGACCATCGGATCGGCGATGGGGTTCCTGAGCGGCCTGCTCGGAATCGGCGGCGGCGTGGTGGGACTCCCGCTCATGCGCACGTGGGCGCACCTCGAGATGAAGCGCGCGATCGTCTCCAGCGTGTGCACCATGGTCCCGCTGACCGCGGTCGGTGCAACCACCAAGGCCGTCACGCTGTGGCGGTCGGAGGTTCCCTCCGGAGGATCGGCGCTCGTGCCGACGCTCGCGATCGCCGCATGCCTCGTGCCCACGGCCATCATGGGAAGCTGGCTCGGCGCGAGCCTCAACCTCCGCGTCACCGGGCGCGCGGTGCGCTGGGTGCTTGCCTCGTACCTCCCGATCGCCGCGGCATGGATGGCATGGCCCGTGATCGCGTCGTGGCTCGAGGCAGCCAAGTAGAATTTCCCACGATGACCCGCGTGCTCCTGATCGAAGGCGACCCGGCGCGGCGCGACCGGTTCGCGCTGGCGCTCAGGAAGGCGCGCTTCGAGCTGCGCTCCGCGGCCGATGCCGAAGGGGGCCTCCGCCTCCTCCCCGAGGCGCATCCCGACGTGCTGGTGGTCGGCGCCATGTCCACGGGCATGGACCTCCGCGAGGCCTGCGCCGCGGCGCGGAGCGCCGGCAGCGGCCGTGCACTGTCGGTGATCGCGCTGCTCCCCGAGTCCGCGCAGACCGCCCGCGCGGTGCGGGAGGCGATCCTCGACGGTGCCGACGATGCGCTGCCCTTCGACTGCGATCCCGCGGACCTCGTCGAGGCCATCCGGGCGCGCGAGCGCCGGACGCCCGCGGCGGGGCCGACCCTCTCCGAGGACGTCCCCAGCTTCGCGGCCATGGAATCCGCGGCGCAGGCCATGCCGCGCCCGCTCTGGATCGTCTCGCTGGAGATCGAGGACGCCGACGCGGTGGCATCCGTCGAGGGCTTCGAGGCACTGCGGGAACTCAGCGAACTCTGGCGCGGCCGCATCCGGGCGCTGATCCCGGAGCAGGCCGCGTTCTTCCCGGCCGGCCGGTCCACGGCCACGGTCTTCCTGCCCGGGTCCACCCCGGAACCGCGCGCGCTGCTGGCGGCGCTCGGTGGCACCGGCCAGCCCGTGGTCCGCGTGGGCGGGCGCGAGCTCCGGCTGCGCAGCAGCATCGGCGTGCTCCAGGTCGGCGACGGCGAGCGGCTCCCGCCGATCGAGATCGCGCTGGCGCGCAGCCGGCACGCGCTGGCGGTGGCGCGGCTGGGCCCGCAGCCGCGGCTCCACGTGCACTCGGCGGGCGATGCCGAGCGCACCCTCCGCGAGGTGCACCTCGCCACGCTGCTCCAGCACGCGCTGGAACGCGGCGACTTCCGCCTCGTCTACCAGCCGATCGTGAGCATCGCCTCGGGCGAGACCATCGCCGCCGAGGCGCTCATCCGATGGAACCTGCCGACCACCGGCGAATCGATCCCCGCCACGCGGCTGCTGGCCATCGCCGAGGACGCGGGCCTGCTGGCGGAGATCGGCAGCTGGGCGCTGCGCGAGGCATGCCGGCAGTGCGCCGCCTGGTCGCGCGCGGGCGTGGACCTGCCCGTGAGCGTGAACGTGGCACCGAGCCAGTTCCGCCGGGGCGACCTCGAGGACGAGGTGCGCCTCGCGCTCAGCGAAGCCGCCATCCCGGGGAGGCTGCTCACGCTCGAACTGCAGGAGGGGCTCCTCGAGCGCGACGGCGAAGCCATGCTTCCGCAGCTGGAGGGGATCCGCGTGGCCGGGGCGCGCATCGCGATCGACGACTTCGGGACGGGCATCGCCGGCGTCGGGCTGCTGCACCGCTACCCGGTGGACGAGCTGAAGGTCGACCGGACGGTGGTGGCGCGGCTGCCGGGGTCGGCCGAGGACCGCGCCACGCTCGAGTCGGCGCTCCGCCATGCGCGCGGACGCGGCATCGCATGCACCGCCGAGGGCGTGGAGCAGCCCGCGCAGTGGGCCTTCCTCGCCGAGCGCGGCTGGCATGCCGCGCAGGGCTGGCTGGTGGCGCATCCGCTCGGCGGCAACGACATCCCGGGATTCGTGCAGCGCGATCCGTCGGTGCGGGCGGCCGCCGCCAGCGCCCAGGGCGCGTGAACCCGGCCGCGGCGCGCGCCGCGGGGGCCCACGGCGCGCCGCTCAGCGGTCGATGCCCGCAAGGTCCAGGAAGAACGCCTGCTCCTGCGCCACCTGCGCGAGGCGCTCGAACCGGCCGCTCTTGCCGCCGTGGCCGGCCGCCATGTTCACGTGCATCAGGAGCGGATTGGGGTCGGTCTTCATGCGCCGCAGCCGCGCCACGTACTTGGCGGGCTCGAAGTACATGACCTGCGAGTCCCACAGCCCGGTGGTCACCAGCATCGCCGGGTAGGGCTGAGCGCGGATGTTGTCGTAGGGCGAGTACGACAGGATGTACTCGTACGCCTCGCGCGACTCGAGGGGGTTGCCCCACTGGGTCCACTCGTTGGTGGTGAGCGGGATGCTGGCATCGAGCATGGTGGTGAGCGCGTCCACGAACGGCACGTGCACGCCCATGCCCCGGTAGCGGTCGCCGGCCATGTTGGCCACCGCGCCCATCAGCAGGCCGCCCGCGGATCCCCCGGTGGCGAACACGCGCCGCGGGTCGGCCCAGCGCTCACGCACCAGGAAGTCGGTGGCATCGACGAAGTCGTTGAACGAGTTGCGCTTGCGCAGCAGCCTGCCGTCCTCGTACCAGTCCTGCCCGAGGTCCGCGCCGCCGCGCACGTGCAGCGTGGCAAGCGCGAAGCCGCGGTCCATGAGCGAGACGCCCGCGAGGTCGAACTGCGCGTCCGAGGGGGAGCCGTACGCGCCGTAGCCCTCGAGGAGGATCGGGTGCGCACCGTCGCGCGCCCACGCGTCGCGCCGCCAGGCGATCGACACGGGGATCCGCTTGCCGTCGCGGCTCGGGGCCCACGTGCGGGCACTGTCGTAGAGCGAGCGGTCGTAGCCGACCACGGGCTGCTCCTTGCGCACCTGCTGCGCCCCGGTCCGCAGGTCGACGTCGATGGTCCGCCGCGGCGTCACCATCGACGTGTACGAGACGCGCACGGAGGCGTTGGCGGGATCGGGGTTGCCGCCGAGCGTCATGCTCGAGGCCTCCTCGGGCGAGGGGATGGCCGCACCCGTGCCGCCGCCCCAGGGCAGGACGCGGACCCGGGCGTTCGCATCCGACCGTTCCTGCACCGCGATGCCCCCGCGCAGCAGCGCGAATCCGTCGATGGCGGCATCGGTGCGATGCGGCAGAAGCTCCTGCCAGCGCGATCGATCGCCCTCGGCGCCGGCCGGCGCCTGCAGCAGGCGGAAGTTGCGCGCCTCGCGGTTGGTGCGGATCACCCAGCGGCCGTCGAGGCGGTCCGCGTAGTTGCGGACACCTGGCTCCCGCGGCAGCACCACCGACGGACGCTCGGAGGGACGCGCCAGCGGCACGGTCCGCAGCTCGTTGGTGTCGAACCCCTCCATCGTGATCAGCAGGAACTCGTCATCCGAGGAGGCCTCGATGCCCGTGAACAGCGTCTTGTCGGCCTCGTCGTGCACGACCATGTCCGACTCCGGGGGCGTGCCAAGCACGTGCCTGCACACGGGCCCGCTCTGCAGCAGCACCGGGTCCTGTCGCACGCAGAAGACGCTCTTGCCGTCTGCCGACCACACGATGGGCTCGAGCGTCCCCTCGATGCGGTCGGGCAGGTCCGCGCCGGTGCGCAGGTCGCGCAGCCGCAGGGAATTCCCGCGCCGGCCGACGGTGTCCTGCGTCCACGCCACGATCCAGCCGTCCGGGCTCACCTCGGCCGAGGAGATCCGGAAGTAGTCGTGGCCCTTCGCGAGCTCGTTGCCGTCGAGCATGACCTGCTCGGGCGCACCGGGCGCCGGGGCGGCCGCGTCGCCCGTGCGCCGCATGAGCACCGGGTACTCCTGGCCCTGCCGGAACGCGGTCCAGTACCACCACCCGCGGTCGTGCTGCGGCGGCGTGGAGTCGTCCTCCTTGATGCGGCCGCGGATCTCGGCGAGGAGGCGATCCTGAAGGGGCTGCAGGCGCGCCAGCATCGCCTCGGTGTACGCCTGCTCCGCGCGCAGGTGCTCCATCACGTCGTCGCGCTTGCGCGAGGGATGGTCGTCGCGGAGCCAGTAGTACTCGTCGACGCGGTCGCCGTGCGGGCTCCGGACGACGTGCGGATCCTGCCGCGGGACGGGCGGTGCCGGCGCCGGCCCGCCGGGCGCCTGCGCGCGGGGGGCGCCGGAGCATGCGGCCATCGCGGCGGCGAGCGAGGTCCCGAGGATCAGGCGGGTTGCGGTGGCGGGCGTGCGCATGCGCGAAAAATACAGCAGCCCGCCCCTCGGGGGACGGGCCGCGGATGAGTTCGTCCTCCGGCTCAGGCGCTGAAGCTCGAGCCGCAGCCGCAGGTGGTGGTGGCGTTCGGGTTGCTGAACACGAAGCCGCGGCCCATGATCTCGTCCTTGAAGTCGATCGTCGTGCCGTTGAGGTACAGGTAGCTCTTCGGGTCGCACACCACGCGCACGGTGAAGGTGCCCTTCTCGGCAGTCGCGACGCCGCCGGCGGCCGCGCCCTCGATGCGGGTGATGACCTTGCCGTCCTCCGACATGCGGTAGGTGAACTCCCACAGCTCGTCGGTGTCCTTCTGGACCTCGGTGAGGTCGAGGATGTAGCTGAAGCCGCTGCAGCCGCCGCCCTTCACGCCCACGCGGAGCCGGATCTTCTCGGGGTCGAGGCCCTGCTGGTGGACGATGGCGTTGATCTCGCGCGCGGCGCTCTCGGTGACGATGACTGACATGGCTGGGATCCTCTCCTTCGGGGGCGTCAGTGGGCGGCGGCCGGCGCGGCAGGAGCCTCGGCGGCCAGGCCGTTCTTCTTGCGGTAGTCGGCGATCGCCGCGCGGATCGAGTCCTCGGCGAGCACGCTGCAGTGGATCTTCACTGGCGGCAGGCTCAGCTCCTCGACGATCTGCGTGTTCTTGATGGACATCGCCTCGTCGAGGCTCTTGCCCTTGATCCACTCGGTGGCGAGGCTGCTCGAGGCGATGGCGCTGCCGCAGCCGAAGCACTTGAACTTCGCGTCCTCGATGACGCCCTGCTCGTTGACCTTGATCTGCAGCTGCATCACGTCGCCGCACTCGGGCGCGCCGACGATGCCCACGCCCACGTCGGGACGCCCGGCCACGTCGGTGGACGTGCCGAAGCTGCCCACGTTGCGGGGGTGCTGGTAGTGATCGACGACCTTGTCGGAATATGCCATGGTGGTGTGTCCGTGGATGTCAGTGGGCCTGCCACTGGATCTTGCTGATGTCGATGCCTTCCTTGTGGAGGTCGTAGAGCGGGCTCATCGTGCGCAGGTGCTCCACCGCCTTCACGATCTGCTCGATCGCGAAGTCGACCTCCTCCTCCGTCGTCCAGCGCCCCAGCGAGAGGCGCAGCGAGCTGTGCGCCAGCTCGTCGCCGACGCCGAGGCTCTTCAGCACGTAGCTCGGCTCCAGGCTCGCGCTGGTGCAGGCGCTGCCCGAGCTGCACGCGACGTCCTTGACGCCCATCATCAGGCTCTCGCCCTCGACGAAGCCGAAGGAGACGTTGGCGATGTGCGGCAGGCGCTTGTCGGGGTGCCCGTTGACCTGGGTCACCTCGATGCGGCGGGACAGCTCGGTCTCGAGCTTGCGCCGCAGGCGCACGAGGCGCTCGCGCTCCTGCTCCATGGACTCGCGGCACAGCTCGCACGCCTTGCCGAAGCCGACGATGCCGGTGACGTTCATGGTTCCCGAGCGCATGCCGCGCTCGTGCCCGCCGCCGTCGAGGAGCGCCTCGAGGCGCACGCGCGGCTTGCGGCGGCGCACGTAGAGCGCGCCGACGCCCTTCGGCCCGTACATCTTGTGGCCGCTCCAGCTCATCAGGTCCACGCAGTCGCGCTCCACGTCGGTGGGCATCTTGCCCACCCACTGCGTGGCGTCGGTGTGGAGGACGATGTCCCTCTCGTGGCAGAGCCGGCCGATCTGCGGCACCTCGTTGATGGTGCCGATCTCGTTGTTGGCCCACATGATGGTCACGAGGATGGTGTCCGGGCGGATGGCGCCCGCCACCATCTCGGCCGTGATGATGCCGTCGGCACCCGGCTCGAGGAACGTGACGTCGAAGCCCTCGCGCTGCAGGCGCTTGCAGGGGTCGAGCACGGCCTTGTGCTCGTGCACCGCGGTGATGACGTGGCCGCGGCCCTGCTGGCCGGCGGGCGCCTTCGCATACATCTGCGCGGCGCCCTTGATGGCCAGGTTGTTGCTCTCCGTGGAGCCCGAGGTGAAGATGATCTCCTTCGGGTTGGCGCCGACCAGCGCGGCGGCCTGCTCGCGGGCCAGCTCGACGGCGTCCTCGCCCTCCCAGCCGAACTTGTGGTTGCGGCTGGAGGCGTTGCCGAACTTCTCGGAGAAGTACGGGAGCATCGCCTCCACGACGCGGGGGTCGCAGCGGGTGGTGGCGGCGTTGTCGAAGTAGATGGGGAGCTTTGTGGCCATGGTGTCAGTTGCTCCTTGCAGCACCGCAGTGTAGGAGCACCGGTCGGTGGAACAAGGTCAATTCAGACATGTTCTCCGCGATTTCTCGGACGCTGGCAGCCCTGACGCAACCCTCGCCGGTTGGCTATGTTGCGGCGCGCATGCAGATCGTCCATGAACCGCGTTCGATGGCCGCCTTCCATGGATGCGCCCTGGTGCCGACGATGGGCGCGCTGCACGACGGACACGGGTCGCTGATTCGCCGGGCCAGGCTCCACGGCCTGCCCGTGGTGGTCACCGTCTTCGTCAACCCGACGCAGTTCGCCCCGCACGAGGACTTCGGCAAGTACCCCCGGACCCTCGACCGTGATGTCGCGCTGGCCACCCAGTGCGGCGCGGACGCGGTGTTCGCCCCTGCGGCCGAGGACGTCTACCCCGCGGGCCCCGAAGCCTCGCGTCAGGAGGCCGAGGCATGGCCGCTGCCTCCCGTCGCCTGCGAACCCGGGCTCGAGGACGCGTGCCGCCCCGGGCACTTCGGGGGAGTGTGTCAGGTGGTGGCGCGGCTCTTTGACCTCTGCCGGCCGGCGGTCGCGGTGTTCGGGGAGAAGGACTGGCAGCAGCTGCGGGTGATCACGGCCATGGCGGAGGGGCTTGCCGGACGATGGCCCGGGCTGCGGATCGAGCCTGCGTCCACCGTGCGCGACCCCGACGGCCTTGCGATGAGCAGCCGCAACGGCTACCTCCGCCCGGAGCAGCGCGAGCAGGCGCTTGGGCTCGTTCGCGCGCTGCAGATGGCCGCAAGCGCGCAGCGGCCCGCCACCGCAGAGGCCCTCATGCGGTCCACGCTCGAGGCCCACGGGCTGGCCGTGGACTACGCCGTTGTGCGGGATGCGCGCACCCTGCTGCCGGTCCAGGGGTTCGAGCGCCCCACGCGCGGCCTCATCGCGGCCAGGCTCGACACCGTGCGCCTGATCGACAACATGGCCCTTCCCATCTGCAGGTAGGGGTACGATCGGAGGCATGAACCCCCTGGCCTGCCGATCGTGCCGGATCCTCGCCTTGGCAGCGGCGCTCGGCGCCCTTGGCGCCTGGGCTGCCCCCCGCGGCGACGACGATGCCCCCAACCCCGCGGCCAAGAAGCCCGAGGGCAATGCCACGAGCGAGGCCAAGTTCTACGAGAAGCTCGACAAGGAGGACCGCGAGGCGCTGAAGGCCGGCGTCGGGTTCCTCGTGGCCAAGCCCACCGACACGCTCGTGTGGCTCGGCGGCGATGCCATGGACCGCGAGGCATTCCGGGGCAAGGTGACCGTGATCCAGTCCGTTGGAGGCAAGGCCAGCGCGCGCACCGCCCTCGAGAAGGTCAAGAAGTCGTTCCCCGAGGGCGCCGTGCTGCTGGGCCTGCACACGCCGGACCAGGCCGGGCGCGGCGAGGACTCGCTCAAGGGCAACCCGCCGTGCATCGTGGCGATCGACGCGGACGGCGCATGGTGCGACGCGCTTGGCGTCTGGAAGAAGCCGGTCAACATCGTGATCGACAAGGCCGGCGTCGTCCGCTTCGCGGGCCTCACCGAGGCCGGGCTCAAGGCCAAGGTCCCGCTCCTCATGGCGGAGGAAGTGGACGACAGCGTGCAGGGCCGCGAACGCCCCGCGCCCGCCGGCGCGCCCGAGGCCAAGCCCGCGGAGGACGTCAAGTGGCCGGAGTTCCTGGCGCCGGTCTCCGGAGGCAGCGACATGCGCGGCAAGAAGGTGCCCGCGTTCAACGTCGAGAAGTGGCTCACGGCCCGCCCGGACCCCGGCAAGCGGCTGGTGGCGATGGACTTCTGGGCCACCTGGTGTCCGCCCTGCCGCGCCTCCATCCCGCACCTCAACGAGCTGCACCAGAAGTTCGGCGATGACATCCTCTTCGTGGGCATCAGCGACGAGAAGGAACCTGCGTACAACCAGGGCCTCAAGAAGTACAAGCTCAAGCCCGCGGACTTCAGGTACTCGCTGGCGCTCGACTCCAAGAGCACGATGAAGGGCTTCTTCCAGATCTCCGGCATCCCGCACATGGCGATCTTCTCGCCCGACGGCATCGTGCGGTGGCAGGGCCACCCGATGTCGCTGCAGGAGGAGGACATCCAGAAGCTCGTCGCCGCCAACCGGGCGAACTCGAAGTCCGCGCCGGGCACGGGCGGCGGCCGCGGCTGGGTGGCGTCTGGCGCCGGTCAGAAGTCGCGCTGAACGATCGCCTCGGCGGCCGCGTCAAGGGCATCGCGCGCCGGTCCCTGCGGCACGTGCGCCAGCTCGCGCCGCGCATCGGCGACGATCGCGAGCGCACGCGAGCGCGCCTCCGCGAGCGCACCGGACTCGTGGAGCTCGGCGAGCAGCCCCGCCCCGTCGCGCGCGCGGATCACCTCGATGGCCCGCTCGCGCCGCGCCCCCGCCCCGCCGGCGAGGTGGACGATGACGGGGAGCGTGAGCTTTCCCTTCTCGAGGTCGCGGCCGAGGCTCTTGCCCACCACGTCCTCCCGGCCCTCGAGGTCGAGCAGGTCGTCCTGCACCTGGAACGCGATGCCCAGGCCCTCGCCGAACCGCCCCAGCGCCGCCACGGCCGGCTCGGGTGCGCCGCTCAGGCGCGCACCGAGCTCGCAGCAGGCGCCGATCAGGACGGCGGTCTTGCGGCGCACGATCTCGAAGTAGGTGGGCTCGTCGAGCGACAGGTCGTCTCGGTGGCTCAGCTGCAGCAGCTCGCCCTCGCAGAGCGTGTTCGTGACCTCGCCAAGCCGCAGGTTGAGCGCGGGGTCGCCGACGCGGCTGCACAGGTGGAATGCGTTGGAGATGAGGTAGTCGCCGAGCATCACGGCCACCTCGTTGCCGCGGAGGCGGTTGATGGTCTGGCCCTTGCGGCGGACGTCGGCCTCGTCGAGCACGTCATCGTGCACCAGCGTGGCCATGTGGATCATCTCGCAGGTGGCGGCCACGGAGACATGGCGCTCGCCCACGGACCCGAAGGCGCTGCCGCAGAGAAACACCATCGTGGGTCGCAGCATCTTGCCGCGGTAGCGCTCCACGTGCCGGCAGAGCGTGTTGACGGGCGGCAGGTCGCGCGCGAGCTGCCGCTCGAACGTGCGGCCGACCTCGTCGAGGAGGGAGGCGAGGTTCGCGAGCGGGGGAGCGTGCTCGGGCGTCAACGGCATTCCGGGATGGTAGGCGGCGGGCGCGCGACGGCCCTCAGCGCCGCGGACGCTGCGCCGTGATGTAGGCGATCCAGCCCTCGCAGGCCTCGCCGACGGCGGTGCGGCGGAACTTGCCGTCGCCCTCGCCGTCCTCGGTGGTGCCCTCCCAGTAGGCGGCGGGGCGCACGAACCCGGCGTCGACGAGCGCCTCCTGGATCTCGGCAAGCGTCCACAGGCGCCAGTCGTAGGTGAACGCCTTGCGCAGCTCGGTGCCGTCGGGGAAGCGGAAGTGGATGTGGTTGAGCACGTCGCCGTTGATCGGGTTGTAGCGCTCGGTGTGCCAGACGTAGGTGAACCCGTCGAGGTCGCGCTCCTCCTTGGTCACCGAGAAGCTCTGGAACCCTCCGTAGGAGTCGAGCACGAACAGCCCGCCCGGCTTCATGTTGGCGAACGCCGCCCGGAAGTACTCCACCAGCGCGGTGCGCGACTTGAAGATGAAGTAGCTGAAGTTGAGCGCCGCGATCACGTCCGCGGCGGGTGCCCCTCCGCCGCGCACGTCGCCCTTCACCCAGTGCATGCGTGCGCGCTGCGCCGCGGTGAGGCGCACGCCGTGGCGCGCCTTGCCCCACGCCATCGTCCCGGTGCAGAGGTCGATGCCCCAGGCCTCGTTGCCGGAGCGGTGCTTCACCCACTCGCAGCTCAGGAACCCCGTGCCGCAGAAGTCCTCGCGCAGCACCTTCGGCGCACGGCCGTGGAGCTCGCGGTAGCGGCGGTCGATGAAGGCGATCTCCGCGGACGGATCCTGCACGGACAGCTCGTAGAGCTCGTGCCGGTCGCTGCCCTTGGCGGTGCGCCATCCCTTGCGTGCGTGCTTCCTCGTGCGCGTTGCGGTGTTCCGTGCCATGTGGGGCGCGGAATGCTACTGGCGCGCGGTCACCTGCGCGGCGCGCCGTCGTTGGTTCGGTACCACTGCGAGGCGCTGGCGGCGAGACGGCCCGCGTCGACGCCGAAGTCCTCGGCGAGCGCCTGCTGCCAGGGCTTCCCGCCCTTCACGGCCTTGACCCACGCCCCGAACTTCTGCGGCCGGTCGGCGATCATCAGGTCGACGAGCAGGAATCCGACCGAGTAGCCGATCGCGTTGTCGCCGGGCCACGTGCCCTCCGCACCGCTCAGCGCCATCACCTTGGCGGCATCGCCGCCCTGGCGGAAGAAGGCGAGCCCCTGCGGCCGGCGGTTCTGGTCGACGCGGCCGTTCGGCACGCACCA
>Ga0194117_10000289_pt1 | contig 69107 bp, 71 predicted proteins | sample TA2MahsurfametaG_FD_160579 | JGI IMG/M metagenome (GOLD analysis project Ga0194117, IMG submission 160579) | Freshwater microbial communities from Lake Tanganyika, Tanzania - TA2015009 Mahale N1 surface | ecosystem: Environmental > Aquatic > Freshwater > Lake | place: Tanzania: Lake Tanganyika... | reverse complement strand
CGCCCCGCATCTTCCTTCAACATCCCAGCTGGTCGCTTAACTGCAGCTCCAATGCCAACATGGGATGGCGAGAAGACCAACTTCTCCGGTGAATGGGGTGGCGGTATCTACACCATCTCTCCACACGCTAAGTTCCCACGCGCAGCGCTCGACTTCGCAATCTTCATGGTTGGCGATAAGCGAAACGTTGTCGATGTGAAGAACCCAGATGGCAGCACTGGTGCTCCAACCTTCCCTGCATACCTCAAGGGAAATGCGCTCTGGAAGAAGAAGATCGATGCAGACAAGTACTACGCCAGTTCGCCATACGCAGCAATGGCTGCTCAGGCAGGCAAAGTCTGGACCGGTGTAAAGCCAGTTCGCTATGACGCCGATGGCGCATGGGGCGCTTCATATGCTCCGGAGCTTGCGAAATCGAAAGATATCCAAAAGGCTCTCGAGGCTTATGCAACCTACACCTCGAATCTAGCTCAGCAATTGGGCTATGAGGTCAGCACTAAGTAATTCGTAAGAATTACACGCAGTATCGAGCGGCGGATTTGGTCAAACAAATCCGCCGCTTCTTAAATGTAATGTAGCTCGGTAAGTCTTAGGGAGCATTGATGGCAAAAATGAAAAAGTACAAGCAGCGCAATATCCTGATGAAGTTAATGCTCGCACCGTATCTATTCTTGTTGATTGCATTTGGTCTAGTCCCGTTGATCATGGCTTTCTTGGAAGTTCCTGGTGAATCCTTACCTAACCCTGATGGCGGTTGGGATGCATTTAAGATCGTTGTTCAGGATTTCCGCTTTCCACAAGCGGTGAAGAATGTCCTTGGTTTTATGGCCATTTATGTACCACTCACGCTCTTTCTCGTGATTGCTATGGCGTTGATGCTTGATGTTCGCTTCAACCGCTGGAGTAAATATTTAAGAATGGCTTATATCGTCCCTGCCTCAATCTCAGGTGCAGTTGCAGTTCTCGTTTGGTGGGCAATCCTCGAGCCAACAATCAGCCCTATCAAATCAGTTTTAGGTTTCTTTGGAATTGAGTCAGCAACTCAGATTTGGCAGACAAAAAATCTTGTCTACATCATCGCAGTGATGACTTTCTTTACTATCGCAGGTAACTGGATTCTCATTCAATATGGCTCACTGCAGAGCATATCCTCGGAGATCATCGAGGCTGCTCGAGTCGATGGATGTTCAGCTTTCCAGCTTGCAGTCCGGATAAAACTTCCACTCATCCGCAAATATGTCATTTACATGGCAGTGCTCCTCTTTGCAGGTGGCCTCCAGATCTTTGTCGAACCGCAATTGCTTACCACTAGCGTCTACACTGGAATTGCAAATGCCTGGTCCTTTGATCAGCTCAGTTACGAATTAGCTTTTAAGAGCGGTGATTTTGGAGGGGCCGCTGCGCTCTCCATTATCTTGCTCATCCCAAGCATGATTGGCGCACTCGTGGTCATCTTCAAGACCGATATGTTCGATGATAAGGCGATTAGAAATAAGAAAGAAACTGAGAAGGTGGACCTATGAGCACTGTTTTAGCCCCAGCGCCAAAATCTGGGAAGAAGGCAAAGCCCATGCGCCAAGAGAGTCGCATCGGTATGTTCTTCGTCAACGCATGGCTCATCTTCTTCGCGGTTATCAGCGTTGTGCCGATGTTATGGCTGATTCTTGCTGCATCAAAGACTGATCCAGAATTAGGTAGCCGCAATCCTCTAGCTTTCGGAAGCTTCAAGGGTTATTGGAATGCTTGGCAGAACCTGCAATTCTTCGATAACGGAGTTATTGGTAAATGGGTGCTCAACTCAGTTCTCTTTAATGCGGCGATTGTCTCCATCTCAACAATTACTGCATCACTCGCCGGGTTTGTGATTTCTGCGGCAAAGATTCGTTTCAAGCGGACTTTCCTCATTAGCACACTCATCATGATGCTCATTCCACCAGTTGCGCTAGTGATTCCACTCTTCGTGTTGATGGATAAGGTTCGACTTGTAGATAACCCATGGTCGGTCATTTTGATCTCATCGCTCTATCCATTTGGCGCCTTCCTTTCCTATATTTATTACTCGACATCGATCCCACCTGAGTTATACGAATCGGCACGACTGGATGGATGTAGCGATTGGCAGCTCTATTCCAGAATCGCATTCCCACTATCGGGTGCGCTCCTTGGGCTCCTCGCCTTCTTTGCATTTATCGGTAACTGGGCTAATTACTTCATGCCCTATGTGATGCTTTATTCCGGTGAGAATTACACCTTGCCCCTTGGTCTTGGCTTCTTGTTCTACTCCACACCAGCAATTAACCCCGGCATCGGTGCCACCTCAGTGCCAATCTATAAACCAGAGATTGCTCTCGCTGGAATATTGATCGCTGTTCCTATCATGATCATGTTCTTGGTCTCTCAGAAGCGACTAATCCGAGGAATGCTCGCCGGTTCTATCAAGGAATAAAAGAGGTTAAACGTGGCTCTGCATCCAGAATGTGAAGCTTTTCTGGCACCGGGTGCAGATGCTCCGGAGTTAATTGATATTCCCATTGCTACTGGTCGTGCCGGCTCGTACGTAGATATGACGCTCTCTGGTGAACTTACGCCGGGGGTGGCAATCGTTAATCAATTTATCCCTGGTGATACTGCGGACATTCTGATTCGCATCTACCGCCCCACAGGCGCAGACATAAAGAGTGGCTTGGTCTATTTTCACGGTGGGGGTTGGTCCTATTTTTCGGTCGATATGTACGATGCACAACTAACTGCATTGGCCTCCATGACCAACTCAGTTATTGTCTCGGTCAATTACCAGAAATCCCCTGAGCATAAATTTCCGATACCCCACGATGATTGTTACACAGGGCTCAAATGGGTCTTCGCGAATGCCGAGAAACTTGGCATTGATAGCCAAAAGATAGGAATAGGTGGCGATAGCGCAGGTGGCAATCTTGCTGCAGGAGTCGCGCTGCGCAATCGTGATGAGAAACTTTTTCCTATTGCGTATCAACTGCTTATTTATCCCTGTGTAGGAGTCAATTTCGAAACCGACTCTTATAACAGTAACGCTGTTGGATACGGGCTTTCTAAACGAACTATGAGCTGGTTATGGAGTCTTTACCTCAATGGCGAACGCGACTATACAAATCATTACGCTGTTCCACTTAGTAGCGCAAGTTGTGCAGACTTGCCTCCAGCTATCGTGATTACCGCTGAATTTGATGTTCTTCGCGATGATGGTCGGCAATATGCTGAAAAAATGAAGAAAGATGGCGTCAAGGTCATCTACCGGGATTATCCTGGAATGATTCATGGCTTCTTCAATTATGGGAAATACATCAATGATGGAATTAATGCTCGCACCCATTTTGCTGATGCAATAAAGGAGCTATTACTTCAATGAGCGCTAATACATTAAAAGGTATGACCTGGGATCACCCACGTGGCTTAGATTGTTTAGTGAACTCAGATGATTTGCTCAAAAAGCAACTAGGAGTTTCAGTTGAGTGGTCTGCACGCTCACTTTTAGCTTTTGGTGATCAACATATTAGTGAGTTCTATGCTGATCATGACTTGATGATTATCGATCACCCACACGTTCCTGATGCCGTCCACGCAAATGCTGTGATTGCACTAGAAGATGTAGCCTCCGAGGCGGATTTAGAACTTCTAGCCAAGACTTCAGTCGGCGCCTCGCATGATTCTTATATATATAAAGGTAAGCACTGGGCGCTTGCGATAGATACCGCAGCTCAGGTGAGCGCATACCGCCCAGACAAGACGGCAAAAGGGCTGGTCTTCTGGGAGGACGTTCTCGCTGCCGGACGCGAAGGGTTGGTCCTCTGGCCACATAAACCGGTCGATGCTTTCTCTACCTTTGCCACTTTGATGGCGCAACAGAAGCACCCGCTTTGTTCGACAGATGAATACCTTGATAAAGCAGTGGCTGCGCAGGTGCTGACATTCATGATTGAACTTGCAAAGGTGGTCCCGGCGCAATGTCTAACCATGAATCCAATCGAAGCGGCCGAATATCTTGTTACTACAGATAAAGAGCACTACAGCATCTGCATGTATGGCTATACCAATTACTCGCGTGATGGTTTTCGCACTCGTCCCATTGTTTACGATGATGTCCCATCCTTCGACGGATTGGCATCGGGATCCCAACTTGGCGGTGCTGGCATCGCAATATCGTCAGCTACCAAGAATGTAGAGCTGGCAGCAAAAGTTGCCATCCTCCTCTCGCTCCCAGAGATTCAATCAACTACATACGTTGATGCTGGTGGGCAACCGGGAAACCTTGCGGCCTGGAAAGCTCCACATGCCAATGACATCACTCGTAACTTTTTTAATAACACCCTCCGTACTCTTGAACGCGCTTGGGTGCGCCCCCGTTTTCTCGGGTGGCCTGATGTCCAATATCAAAGTTCACTCATTATTCATAGAATTCTCAAAGAGAAGAAGTTCTCCACTAAAGATATTGAAGAAATCGCTGCTACATATCAAAGGTATAACCAGGAGCTTGGCAAATGAAAGAGTTCTTTGAAGATTATGTAATTGGTTCGACACGAGTAAGCAGTGGACGCACAATTACTGAAGCGGACATCGTTTTGCATGCGGGTCAAACTGGTGATTTTTACCCGCATCATATGGATGCTGCTTGGTGTGCTACCCAACCCTTCAAGGAGAGAATCGCACATGGCACTCTCATTCTCTCCGTTTCAGTTGGAATGCTCGCTGGAGAAATCAACGAAGTTGCAATGAGTTACGGATATGACAAAGTGCGATTTATTGCCCCTGTTTTTATCGGAGATACCATTACCTCTCATTCCGAGATTGTCGCTAAGCGCGATCATCCCAAGCGAATTGGTGAAGGGCTTGTCGATGAACAGGTCACAGTGAAAAACCAAAAAGGTGAGACGGTAATCGCTTTTACGCACGTCTATTTAGTACAGCGGAGGGCTTCATGAAAATCTCGCTGGATCCTCGTGTTCACACTGCAATGGTTTCTGACTCCCTTGATGACCTAGGCATCAGAAACAATGTGATGGATGCGAAAATTCGACCACTTCAAATGACTATGCGCGCTGTTGGCACGGCTGCAACAATTAAATTCGTTCCCGATTCTGAATATGACAAGAACGACCCATACGGTGCCGCAATCGATTTCCTAGATACGCTTCAACCAGAGAATGTGGTTGTCATAGGAACTGGTGGTGGACTCCTCTCGGCTTTTTGGGGTGAACTCTTCTCTGCAGCGTCCAAAGCTCGTGGCGCTACGGGTGTAGTTGTCGATGGCCCAATTCGCGATACTCAATTAATCCTTAAGGTCGGTTTTGATGCATTTGGAGTTCTCTCTCGCCCTCTTGATTACAAGGGAAGGATGCGAGTTGAATCTACTCATCAACCCACGGAGGTAGGTGGCGTGCTAGTTCATCCTGGTGATGGAATTGTTGCGGATAACGATGGCATCGTCGTGGTGCCGAAAGATCTCATTGACAAGGTTTTTACTATGGCAAATGAGAGAGCCCAGAAAGAAAAGACGGTCTTGAATGAATTAACAAAAGGTCGAACGGTTCGCTCCGTTTGGGACGAATACCGACTGCTCTAGAGAGAGGGAAGAACATGGCACATAAGCGAGTTATCGATTCACATCAACATCTCTGGATGATGAGTGAACGAGCATATTCTTGGATTGCACCTGAGTATGGACCTTTGTATGACGATTTCAGTCCCGAGCGGCTTGCACCCGAGATACCTGCCTCTGGAGTAACCGATTCGATTCTTGTTCAAGCGGCGGATACTTACGAAGATACCTTCTATATGCTCGATGTCGCCGCGCAAAGTGATTTTGTAAAAGGTGTAGTCGGATGGGTTCCATTCGATCGCCCCAATGAGGCAAGGGCTGCCCTAGAACTCCTGAAAAAAAGCCCGTATTTCAAGGGGGTCCGAAACCTCTCCCATGATTACAGCAACCCTAAGTATGAGTCAGACGATAAATGGATCACGCGCCCTGCAGTTCTTGAAACGATTGGCATGATTGAAAAAGCCGGGCTTGCGCTCGATTACGTTGCAGTAAATCCCGCACATGTAGATAACGTCCCAGTGCTTGCTGCAAAATTCCCTAATTTGAAAATTGTTGTGGATCATTTTGCAAAACCTGATATTGCAGGGAAAACTTGGGAACCGTGGGCAACACAAATGTCTGCCCTCGCGCAGCATAAAAATGTATACATGAAATTCTCTGGACTTAATACTGCATCTGCCCCAGGCTGGACCGTTGCTGATTGGCAACCATATGTCGACCACGTAGTAAAAGAGTTTGGTGCAAAGCGGACCCTACTCGGTGGTGACTGGCCCGTCGTAGTGCTTATGAATAATTATGTAGAGGTGTGGAAGGCTCAACTTCAAGCAATTTCACAATACTCAGGCGAAGATCAAGAGTGGATAACTCACAAAACGGCAGAACACGTTTACGGTATCTAAACATCGATTAAGGAGAAGAAAAATGGTCCAACGATTCGCTAGCGTTCTTGGAATACCGAAAGAGAATGCGGCCCGTTATGAAGAGCTACATGCTGCAGTCTGGCCAGATGTGCTCGAACAGATTAAAAATTCCAATATCCGTAATTACTCAATCTATCGATATGGTGAATTACTTTTCGCATATTTCGAATATGTAGGCGATGATTTTGATGGTGATATGGCGAAGATGGCTGAAGATCCTGCAACTCAAAAATGGTGGGATATCAACAAGCCGCTACAGCGCCCAGTTGCTGATCGCGCCGAAGGTGAATGGTGGGCAGCAATTCCAGAAATCTTCCATACCGACTGATTACACCACCTACAAGCGAAAGGCCTGCTCTTGTCATCACGCCCGGATTTACCATTAGATGGTTTTCTGGTTCTCGATTTCAGCCAATTCCTAGCTGGGCCAGTCTCGGCAATGCGATTGGCTGATCTTGGAGCGCGAGTTATCAAAATTGAACGCCCAGGCGTAGGCGACATCGGACGTACCTTGGCTTTTGCTGGCCTCGAGAGTGATGGTGACACGCTCTCGTTTCACATAATGAACCGGAATAAAGAGAGCTTCGCTGCGGATCTGAAAAACCAATCAGATCTCGCAGAGGTAAAAGCGTTGGTAGCTAAAGCTGATGTCATCATCCAAAATTTTCGCCCAGGGGTTATCGAACGTTTAGGCCTTGGTTATGAGGAAGTTAAGAAGATCAATCCACGAATCGTCTATGGCAGCGCTTCGGGTTATGGAACGACCGGTCCCTGGATTGAGCGCCCAGGTCAAGATTTATTGGCGCAATCAATGTCGGGACTTCCTTGGCTTAATGGACAAGAAGGCCACCCCCCGATTCCAGTTGGACTGGCGATTGCCGATATCTTCACCTCGACTCATCTTGCGCATGGCGTAACAGCGTTATTGCTTCGACGTGAACGGACCGGCGTTGGAGGTCTAGTCGAAGCAAGCCTCATTGAATCGATGCTTGATCTCCAATTTGAGCTGATTAGCGCAAAATTATTTGATGGTGCTACTACAGTGAAGCGTGGCGCAGGAGCACATGCATTTCTCTCTGCCCCTTATGGTCTCTACAAAACGGCTTCAGGTTATCTCGCAATTGCAATGACCCCAGTTCCGCAATTGGGCGCTCTCCTTGGTTTGGACTTCTCAATGTATGAAGATCCCAAGAGTTGGTGGAGCAATCAGAGCGAAATTACTAAAAAACTCTCAGATCTCTTAAGTACGGAGAGCAGCGATCACTGGTTAGAAATTCTTGATGAAGCAGATATTTGGTGTGCGCCGGTGCTTACCCTTCCTGAGTTAATTGAAAGCGAAGGTTTTAAAGAACTCGACATGACCCAAGAGACCATTCGTCAGGGAAAATCGGGGGCACAGATAACAATTCCTACTACGCGGTCACCAATGAAGATAGATGGGAAGACCATCAAACATCGCAAAGGCGCACCGCATGTTGGTGAAGATACCGAGAAGATACGGAAGGAATTTCTCTCATGAAAAATCCAAACCCCAATGAAAAGGATCGTTACCAAGTTCCCGTGTGGAATCAAGAAGTTGAGTACTACGAGGATTACCAGGTTGGAAAAGTTGATCGCTCCATACGGAGGACAATCTCTGAAGGTGAATTGATGATTTTCTCCTCGCTTCTCCTGGACCTTCATCCATATGTTGCCGACGATAAGTGGGCTCGAGAGGAAGGGCTCTTTGGGAAACGAATTGTCCCGGGCGCTCTAGTTTTCTGCTATGGAATGGGGCTTTTTGCTCATAACAACATCAATACCTTTAGTTATGGTTATGACAAACTACGTTTCATCAAGCCAGTTTTTATTGGTGACACGATTTATGCGATGCGCACATTCCTCGAGAAATCCCCTAAGTATGAGAATTTGGGGCTCTTCCGAGTAGCTTATGAAGTATTTCGCGCTGATGATGAAGAATTGGTTCTTTACACCGAACATTTGCAAACAGTGAAATATCGCACTAGCCAAGCGGCAAACCAATAGGAGCACGCCATGATTAATCCATTTAAAGAGGTCTCAGAATTTTGCGATCTATCTATTGATGAAAAGGTAAAGCTTCCGGTCGCAATAGTGGGCGCTGGTGGAATTGTTGATGGTGCTCATTTGCCCGCCTACACGAAGGCTGGAGTGAATGTCGTTGGTATTTTTGACACCGACAACGCAAAGGCAACGGAGGTTGCTGCGCGCCATGGAATATCTAAGGTCTATTCGTCGCTTGAAGAGTTAATTACTGATTCCGCTTCTCAAGTAGTCGATATCGCAGTTCCTGCGGCTGCACAGCCAGATATCTTTTTGAAGGTTGCTCAAGCGAAGAAACATATATTGGCTCAAAAGCCCCTAGCCACAACCGTTGAAAAAGGTAAAGAGATGGCGGCGAGCGCAAAGGCACATGGAATCATTGCAGCTGTTAACCAACAACTTCGTTTTGAAGAAGGAATAGCAGCTGCATACAAGATGGTTCAACTCGGCTGGATTGGAAAAGTCACAAATTTTGCTATCAACGTCAATCTAGATACTCCCTGGCATATGTGGCCGTGGGCAAAAGATTTACCGCGCTTAGAAGTAATGCTCCATTCGATTCACTATCACGACATGATCCGATGGTTCCTTGGTAACCCAACGACCGTCTTCTGTGCTGCCGGACGTACTGCTGGCCAGTATCCGATTGGTGAAACCCGAACTATCAGCACCTACCTTTACGATGGAAACCTCACAGCAACTGTCCACTCAAACCATATAAATCGTGGTGGCGATAACTATGCGCTCTACCGAATCGATGGTGATCAAGGCTCTATTCGCGGGACTTTTGGCCTTCTTTATGACTACCCCGATGGACGCCCCGATACCCTGGAAGTGCGCTCACATGTTCTTCCCACCGATGGCTGGTTACCGTATCCAGTAACGATGCGCTGGTTCCCTGATGCATTTATGGGCACGATCGGCCAGATATTCCGTGCTGTCGCTGGAACCGGGCCATTGCGATCCTCAGTAGAAGATAACGTCGATACCTTGAAATTGGTCGATGCCCTCTATCGCTCCATGGATTCTGGAGCATCAGCAAAATTTTGAAAGGTTATAGGATTTACCGGTGAAGCCACTTAAAAGTAAAAGACAATTTCCAGATATCCCGCACTTTGTTGGGCTGATTGATTGGAAGTGGCCTACATTTCGACGAACAAAGCGGAAAATCGATAAAGCAGTAACAATTTATGATCTCCAGAAACTTGCCAAGAAGCGGGTTCCACAAGCTACCTATGATTATGTAGAAGGCGGTTCACAACGAGAGATTAGTTATGGGCGCTCCGCAAAGGCCTTCGAGAACCTCGAATTTAATGTTCGGGTTCTGCGAAATATTTCTGAAGTTGATACCACAACTGAGGTTTTTGGTAAGAAAGTTGATTTTCCTATGGTCTTTGCACCAACTGGATACACCCGTTTTATGTATCACGTAGGTGAGCCCGCTGTTGCCGCCGTAGCAGAGGCAAACAACATGATCTACTGCCTATCCACGATGGGCACTACTGCACCCGATGAATTAGCCGATGCCGTTCCTGGAGCACGTCGGTGGTTTCAGCTTTATATGATGCAAAATCGTGAGCAAAGTCTTAGCATGATAAATAATGCGAAGAAGAATGGTTTTGAGACTTTAGTAATCACTGTTGATACTCCTGTCTCTGGTCATCGCCCCCGCGATATTCGAAATGGTCTGACTATCCCGCCACGTTTGGGCTTCAAAACTATTGCATATGTAATTGCCAAACCTCGCTGGTGGATAAATCTCCTCACCACTAAAAAACTAGAGTTTGCAGTCTTCCGGGGTTGGGATAAGCCATTAGCGGAATTAGCATCACATATTTTCGACTCCTCCATGACATTTGACGACCTTGCGTGGGTGAAATCAGTGTGGGAAGGTCCTTTAGTCATCAAAGGGATTCAATCTGTTGACGATGCCATTACATGCAAAGAGGCTGGTGTAGATGCAATTGTGCTTTCGAATCATGGTGGCAGGCAGCTAGACCGTGGCACCGTTCCTTTGGAGATACTTCCTGATGTTGTCGCTGCAGTAGGCAACAATCTTGACGTTTATATCGATGGTGCAATTATGAGCGGTCAAGATATTTATGGTGCTATCGCCCGGGGAGCCAAAGGTGTCTTTGTTGGTCGCGCCTATCTCTACGGAATTATGGCTGGCGGTCAATACGGCGTGCAACGCGCTATCGAGATTTTGCGGAAAGAATTCGTTAACACCATGCAACTTTGTGGGGTAAAGAATCTCGAGGAAATTCGAGAACTTGGTGCCCGAATCCGAAATATGTAAGTGAGAATTCCGATGTTATCCATTTTTCATCGAACAAAGCGAAAAGTTGATAACTCACAGACGATAGCTGATTTGAAGCGACTGGCGAAAAAAAATGTTCCAAGAGCAACTTTTGACTTTGTAGAAGGTGGGGCTCAGCGCGAAATCAGTTACGCCCGCTCTACTGCCGCTTTCAGTAATCTGCAACTAAACGTAAGCATTTCAAAAAATTTTTCCGACGTTGACACTTCAACTAACATTTTTGGTAGGAAGGTTGATTTACCGATTATTTTTGCACCAACTGGTTACACCCGCTTCATGTATCACGTGGGTGAACCTGCTGTTGCAGCTGTTGCCGAGGCAAATAACATGATCTACTGCTTATCTACAATGGGAACTACCTCACCAGATGAATTGGCTACCGCTGTTCCAGGCGTGCGTCGCTGGTTTCAGTTGTACATGATGCGTAACCGTGAGGATAGTTTGCGGACTTTGAAAGTTGCACGTGAAAATGGCTTTGAAACTCTGGTGGTCACAGTTGATACTCCGGTTGCGGCGTACCGTCCACGCGATATCCGTAATGGACTGACAATCCCACCCCATCTGGGTATCCGCACAATCGCACAAGTAATCGCTAAGCCACGCTGGTGGCTTAACCTCATTACTACAAAACGCTTGGAGTTTGCCGCCTTTCGAGGTTGGAATAAACCTATGGCTGACATCGCCTCCTATCTTTTCGACCCTTCGATGACCTTTGAAGATGCCCGCTGGCTTAAATCTGTATGGGAGGGGCCAATAATTATCAAAGGCATCCAATCTGTGGCCGATGCAATCATGTGTAAGGAAATTGGATTAGATGGGGTGATTCTCTCCAATCATGGTGGACGACAACTTGATCGTGGCACGGTTCCTCTAGAGCTCTTACCTAAAGTTGTTGAAGCAGTTGGTCCTGATTTTGATGTCTATGTGGATGGTGCTGTGATGAGTGGCGAAGATGTATACGGCGCAATCGCTTGCGGTGCCAAAGGGGTGCTTATAGGTCGTTCATATCTTTATGGGATCATGGCGGGTGGTCAGTATGGCGTTCAGAGAGCCGTTGATATTCTTCGGCAAGAATTAATAAGAACCATGCGGTTTTGTGGTGCGGGAACATTGCAGGATGCACAGACTTTAGGTGCCCGAATTCGCGAAAGCTAGAAGAACTACTCCTTTACTGCCCCGCTGAAAATACCTCGAGCAATTGTTTTTTGCGATGCTAGGTAAAGCAATACAGATGGGATAACCATCATCAGGGCAATTAGCGTCGTTCCCTGCCCATAAAATACTTCAATTCCGATGGACATGATTGATTTCGATGGTTCCGTGAGTATCACTCGAGGTAGGTGGTAGCTATTCCACAAACTAACAAAACAGAAGAATGTAACCACTGAAATCAGTGACTTGGAGAGGGGTAATCCAAGGTGGCGATAGATTCCGAAATCTCCTAGGCCATCTATTCGTCCCATTCCAACCAAATCAGGTGGAAGCACAGAAGTGAAATATAGATAGGAGAGAAATGCTCCAAAGGGGAAGAATGATGAGGCCAAAATCAATCCGAGAAGTGTGTCATTAAGCCCAATTCGATCAATCATCACATACAGGGGCATAGCCATTGCAGTGATGGGAATCAACATCGTCACGAGCGTGGCAAATAGTAGGAACCGTCGGAATGGCACGTCCAGTACTGCTAAAACAAACCCTGCGGTGACACAACAGACCACAGAAATTGTGAGTGCTGAGCCAACAAATATTGAAGTATTTTTCAGCCAGGTGAAGAAGACCCCATTATCGTAATAAATCACTGGGGCGAAAATCATTCGTGCTACATCTCGCAATATCCATAGCAGTGGGATTGAAGCCCAGAAAGTGGCGAAAAATAGAGTGATTTTGATCAGGCGGCTATTTCGCCGCTGGGCTCCTATTTCCATGAGCTTTTGCTCTTCTTCATAAAATCAGTATTAAGAACGAATAAAAGGGCGAGAATTACATTGGGAATCAACATTATGAGCGATAGCGCTACGCCACCAGCAAAATCTGCATTCTTAAAGGCATATGTGAAGGCAATTTGGCTTGGTGACCAATCCGTTGTCATATTGGTATATATCAAGAGGTTTGGTTCGTTGAAAATTTGCAAAGTTCCTACTATTAGAAGGATGACCATATAGGCCACGTATCGACTGATCATGGGAAGTTTTAGTCGCCATGCTAATTGGAATCGATTGCACCCATCAACTACTCCCGCCTCCAGCACTTCATGCGAGATTGACCGTAAAGAGCCATATTGAATGACAATCCAACTTCCGATCCCTGTTGAGAACGAAATTGCGCCGATAAACCATCGGATATTCGATTTATCCCATACCACGTCATAACCCACAACAGCTGACCAAAATAGAACAGCCACTGCAACTGGAATCAAACCAGGAATGAGAAATAGCAACCTTGTTGTTCTGTTGTATTTGAAATCTATCGAGTCGAGAAGCAATGAAACCGCCAGGACAGTGATAATCATTAAAGGCACAAAGATGGCTAGTAAGAAGAGCACATTGATGATTGCAGGCACTACTCGAAAATCTTCGAGGATTCTTAGAAAGGTTTCATATCCCCCATCCATGTTTATCCAAGAGGGATTACGAACTTCAAGAATTCCATAAAACACGGGCACGATCCCACAGAAGAACATAAAAACTACATAGGGAAGAATCATTAGCGAAGGAATGACTCTACCTCTTTGCCAACGAATCACTTTCAAATCCTAGTGGATTTGCGAATTCTCGATTAGAGTATCGATGTAAACGTTAGGACTCCATGGATCGTCGAACTTTTCTCGGTACGGTTAGCGGCGCCACCATTGGGCTCGCAATTCCCTCATCGCTTACTGCTCCCGCACATGCGAGGAGCGTTCGGATAATCCGCGAACTTCCTTCATGGGGAGAGAAGCGAACTGCATGGACAGTTGATGATGGCACAAGTCCAGAAGCAGTCAGAAGATATATCAGGCTGGTTGCCGAGAACGACTTACGCCTGACTTTTTTTGTTTATTCTGCAATGGGCTCGTGGTTGGCAAATAAACGAGAGTTGCAACCTTTGGTAGATAGCGGGCAGATTCAACTTGCCAATCACACTGCCCATCATCCTGCATTAGCTGGATTGTCAACTAAAGAAATTCAAAAGGAATTAACAGGAGCTCACATTTTTATCGAAAAACATTTTGGTGTTGATGCACGTCCGTTCTATCGGCCTCCTTATGGAAGTATCAATAAAAAAGTAGTCAATGCCGCCGCAGAAATTGGTTACACCATGCCAATGCTTTGGTCGGGTTCGCTTGGTGATGCGAGCAATATTCGCTCTGGTCGCCTTCTGGCACTAGCAAAATCAAGTTTTTATGATGGATCTATTGTCCTGGCTCATGCCAACAATCTCACGGCGCCTAGCATCTTTCCCAGGCTGCTGAAAGTAATTAACGGCAAGGAATTGCAACTTGTGACGCTCGCTGAGGCCTTTGACCAGGTTTAATATCTTTCAACGGGCAAAAAAGGAATTACTTATTTACTCTATACCTATGAGAAAAGTGTTGGCATTGCTAGTCATCGCCTTTCTTTCACTATCGAGCTCTCCTGCACACTCCCATCAGCCTGTTCAATTGAAAAGTAGTGATAGGACCCCTGCTGCTGGTCCACTCCTTGTCGATGGCACCGTTTCTTATGCCGTTAATATGGCATTTACCAAGTCCAAGCAGGTAAGAGCCTTTCGCGCAGGCTTCTCAACTGATGATCCGATTGCACTGCAATTGCTTATCTATGACGAGAAACCTGAGAAGAACTTAGCCAAGAGACAGTTGCCGATTGTGAAGGTAATCAGCCCAAGTGGAGAGTCCTTTACCTTACCAATTACTGAGCGCACGCCATTCTATGAACCATGGGGTAAGCGAAATTACTTATACCTCGGTCGAACCACTCGAGTAGCAGAGGCTGGAATCTACTCATTTGAAATCACCTCTCGAGCTCCTGGGAGATTCATCGTTGCCGTGGGAGAGCGTGAAGTTCCCGGCGAGGTAGTGCGCGACTAGATTTCACCCATATCGAGACCGGCCAGAACCTCTTTAGCCCGCTCTCGCAATTCTGGTAAATCGCTCAAACGTTTCAACCCATTGATTTGTTGAAACATTCGATGATTCTTAGCGAAGAGCTCTTTATTGCGATCAAGAAAGTCCCAATACAAAGTTGTAAATGGACAGGCATCATCTCCCACTCTTAGCTTTGGGTTATAGCTACACCCTCGGCAATACTCAGACATTCGTGAAATGTAGGCACCACCAGCCGCATAAGGCTTACTCATCATCTGGCCACCATCTGCATGAACACCCATACCAATAACATTCGGCACCATCACCCACTCCGAGGCATCAACAAATCGCTCTCGCATCCACTCCAAGAATTGCTGCGGATTGGTTCCGGTGATCAACGCAAGATTACTTAGTACCATTAACCGTGGAATGTGATGAACCCACGCACGCTTCTCTACATCACTCACAATAGAACGAACACAGTTCATCTCAGTTTTTTGACTTGAATTAAATAGCGGCAAGAGCGGCCGACTTGCCTTGAGGTGATTCTCATTCCGATACTCGGACCCTAAATGCCAATACATGCCATTGATATATTCACGCCATCCAATGATTTGGCGGATAAATCCCTCGGCTGATTCAATCGGAATTTTCCCCATATCAAAAGCTTTTACAGCGGCATCGACAACCTCTTGCGGATGTAGCAGACCATTATTGATGTAAGGGCTAATCACCGAATGGTGAAGGGACCAACTGTCCAGGACCATCGCATCTTCGTAAGGACCAAAGTGAGCAAAATGGCGCGAAATAAAGTGCTTTAACTGATGTAAAGCCGCTGCACGTGTAGTTGCCCACGTAGGGCTTGCCTCGAACGCTAACTCCTGCGCAACTTCCAGATCAATCTCATCACGCGAAAAACCTTTATATTCGGGCCACTTGTAATTTTTTGGCGGTGGCAGGCGATTCTCTTTATCAAAATTCCATGCGCCACCTGTTGGTTTCCCATTATCCATCAATATGTTCAATCGACGTCGCTGCTCTCGATAGAAATTCTCCATTAGATAATTTTTTTGACTACTAGCCCACTCCTCAAATACATCTCGAGGTGTGAGAAAAAAATCATTTTCGATAAATTCACAACCCAAATCTTCAAGAGTCGCTTGTAATCGAAAAGAAGATTGTCGTGAGGCGTGAAGAGAGCTTTTTGGATGACGCTTTCTCGCCTGGAAAATGCCCTCTTCTGTAGTTGGCGCTTTAACATATTCAACTGTGAAACCTTCGTCTCGTAAATCTTCTGCAAAGTGACGAGCGCTTGAAATCAGGAAGAAGAGTCGTTCGGGATGCCAATTGCGCCCAGTGCGCATCCGTTCACTCTCTACAAAAAGAATGACATCGCTACTCTTTTTAGCATCTCGAATAATTCCGTAATCGCGATGAAGGTGATCAAAAGGTATATATAAGGTGCGAGAGTGGCTCATCTACCCACCCTGCTGCTTACTCCATTTGTGTAGCTCCTCGATAGCTCGCTCTCGACCTAATGGTCCGTGCTCCATTCGAAGTTCAAGTAAATGGTCGTAGGCCTTACCGACTATAGGTCCTGGCTTTATGCCGAGAATCTCGATGATCTCATTTCCATTTAGGTCAGGACGAATAGCTGCGAGCTCCTCTTCTTGCGCTAGCTGATCAATCCGGGCCTCTAATTCATCATAGGTGGCAGCGAGCGCCTGAGCTTTACGTACGTTTCGGGTAGTGCAATCGGCTCTAGTGAGAACATGCAAATGGAGCAATAAATCTCCAGCATCTCGCACATATCGACGAACCGCGCTATCGGTCCACTCTCCACTGCCATATCCATGGAATCGGAGATGAAGGGCGACCAAAGTTGAAACATTGTCGACCGTTTCCCGATCGAAGCGGAGCTCTTTCAATCGCTTCTTCGTCATTTTTGAACCAACAATCTCGTGATGATGGAAGGAGACTCCACCACCTTCGGTTAGCGCTCGTGTCTTAGGTTTACCAATGTCATGCAGGAGCGCGGCTAAACGAATAGTGAGATTTGGCCCGCCCAAACGCTCTTCGATCTCCATAGCCTGCTCAAGAACGATAAGCGAATGTTCGTAGACATCCTTATGGCGATGATGTTCATCAATCTCTAATTGCAACATGGGCAACTCTGGAAGAAAGTATTCACATAGTCCGGTATCGACCATCAACATTAAACCGCGCCGTGGATTTGAGGACATCAAAGTCTTTACAAATTCCTCGCGAATCCGCTCAGCTGAAATTATTGTCAATCTCTCCTTCATTCTGGTAATCGCCGAAATAACTTCCTCTTCAACATCAAACCCGAGTTGTGCCGCAAAACGTGCGGCGCGCATCATTCGAAGTGGATCCTCAGAGAACAATTCAGTTGCTGTGATTGGGGTACGAATCTTCTTTGCAACTAAATCTTTTAATCCGCCAAAAGGATCAACGAAAGTATTTTCGCTCTCGCCGATTTCAAGAGCCATAGCATTTACTGTGAAATCTCGTCGGCGAAGATCACCTTCTAAACTATCGCCGTACTCCACTGAGGGTTTGCGACTATCTCGTGAATACGATTCTTTTCTAAAAGTCGTTATCTCCGCAGTGACGTCACCCTTTTTGCCAGCAACGGTCCCGTATGCGATACCGGTATCCCATGTTGCATCGGTCCATCGCTTAACAATCTTCATCGACTCTTCCGGTCGAGCATCGGTAGTGAAGTCGAGATCATTACCGCCACGACCAAGGAGAGCATCGCGAACTGGCCCGCCCACTAAGGCCAGGCGAAAGCCTGCAGCGCGAAATTCCCGCGCCAAATCGACCGCTGCCTTGGGTAATGTGACCAAGTTAGCGGCGGCTTTTGCCTGTTCTGGCGTAATCGCGCTCATCAGCGCTAAGGGTACGCGGGTAGGGTAGGGGTATGTCCCGGACCTCGGGTGAGGGCGGGCTCGAGCCGGTTTTTATTGCACCTGCTCCATCGCCATCCTCGCCTTCTACACATTCACCTGTGCGTGCAAAACCCTCGCGCCCACGCCCAAAAAAGCATTCCAAAAAACCTCATGCCAAAAGTGCGGGCGGAAAGAAACCCATAAAAAAGAATCCCGGCAAGCGCGTCGAGGAGGTTAGCGCTGGTGGCTTAGTCGTGGACAAAAGCGGAGAGTTGGGGTTACTCATCGGGCGCATCGATAAACGTGGTCGAATGCTCTGGTCGCTACCTAAAGGACATATCGAATCTGGGGAGAGCCCCGAAGAAGCGGCGCTACGTGAAGTGCGCGAAGAAACTGGGATCAAAAGTTCAATTACACGCTCTCTTGGAGTAATTGATTTCTGGTTTATGGCAGAGGGAAAGAGAATTCACAAAACTGTGCACCATTTTCTCTTCGCTGAAAAATCAGGAAAGCTTGAAGCTCAGGTCAGTGAAGTTGATGATGTCAAGTGGTTCCCACTTGATGAAATCGCAAAGACTCTTGCATATCCCGATGAGCGAAAACTTATTCAACGCTCCGGAGACTTACGCTCATGAGAGTTCTCAATAAATATGTACTCTCAATTATTGCAATTTTCTTTTTCTTTACAAATACGTTAACACAGAGCGCGCTCGCTGCTCCCGATGCTCTTACTATCATCTCAGATACTTTTCATCGAGAGGTCAACGGCAAGTTCACCGACGATTCATTGGGAGAATCGATATTAAATGGGGGTGAACTCTATGAAAAAGTCGCTAACGCTCCAAAAAAAGGTAGCTGGTTGATTGATCCTCAAGTCATTGAAGAGATTGTTGACATGAGCGATGGCTACACAGTGCTCCCTGAGCAACAAGGAACTTATGCGGAGGTAGCGAAGAGTTTTATCGAATTATTACGAGCGAGAATTGGTGTTAACACCGTTTTTGCGCTGCCCTACGGTTCACCGGATATCAATTCCCGGAAAAAGATCTCCGATATTGAACTTGCCCAGATTCAAAGTGTGAGTTCGCTCCGCTTAAGTCGAGCACTTGATGTACCTGTCTCTGCAGGACTACCCGATCGCCTCCCAATATCTGAGAAGGCTCCCAGTAAAAGGGCGACAACCGCTTTTTTGGTACTTCATAAAACCCTCAACCGAATCGGTGACATAACCTCCGATCCTGAGGTAGCAGAGATTGCTCTCCGTAGCAACGCGCTATTAAATGCTCAATTATCAAGAAAGCAAGTGCAATATCTCTCAATCCTTCTCAATGGCACTGTAGATCGACTCGAAAAAAAGGTTAAGGTTCTGCCTGGAAATTACACCCTCACATCAACAAATGAGAAAATTCCGGTGACGATAGTTAATGAATTCGCTGCTCCTGCTGAGATTGTGCTCATCCTCCATGCGGAGAATGCTCGAATAGTCATAGATACTGCTAAGAGGGTTCGCATCGATGAGAACTCTCGAAAGCAGGTTCTCATTACTGCCAAATCTGTCGCTAATGGAAAAGTCCGTGTAGAAGCCAGGCTCGAAACGGTCAAAGGCGCTCGATATGGTGAGAGTAACTACTTGGAATTTACTATTTCCATGTTTGGCTCTGTAATCAGCTGGGTTATGGCTGCAGCTGCGATACTTTTATTCACTGCTAGTGGGGTACAAATATTTCGACGCGCTAGACGAAAAGCGGTGAGTCAATGAGTCAAGACGAACCTGATTTCATCAAATCGTCTGCGGTGATGGCGGCTGGAACAATTGTCTCGCGCTTCACTGGGCTTATTCGAGGTTTACTTACAGTCGCTGCACTCGGAACCGCACTTTTTGCTGACACATTCAATGTCGCGAATACCATCCCAACCATCCTCTATATCTTGTTAGCGGGAGGAGCGCTTAATGCGGTATTTGTACCGCAATTGGTCCGCTCAATGCGCGAGGATGGCGATGGTGGTTCTGCTTTTGCCTCTCGACTTCTGACATCAGTAACAGTCTTACTCCTATTCATCACGACAATCGGAATTCTGCTCGCCCCATTAATCACATCTATATATGCACCTAAGTTTTCACTCGCTGGATTTGAAGTAGAACGCTCGCTCACAATCACTTTCATCCGATATTGCCTGCCACAGATATTGATGATGGGTATCTTTGTAATTCTCTCCCAAATTGGTAATGCTCGCGGAAAATTTGGACCAATGATGTGGGCTCCGGTGCTCAATAATATGGTGGGAATTGCCACTCTTTCACTCTTTTTACTCATTGCACCAGATATCACTGCAAACACAATCACGCCAGGACAGAGCGCTTTACTTGGGATTGGCACAACTCTAGGTTTTGTCGTGCAGGCGCTAGTTTTGGTGCCTGTAGTCCGAAGATCGGGTCTCAAACTTTCTCTCCGATTCGATTGGCGCAATTCCAATTTAAGTAAGTCCTTTCGACTTGGTGGCTGGACGCTCCTTTTTGTTCTGACCAATCAATTGGGTTACTTGATAATTGTTCAAGTCGCAACGTCAGCGGCAGTCCAAGCCAAGCTAGCCGGTATCACAACTGGAGTTGGCTTTACCCCGTACTCCTACGCCTATTTCATCTTTATCCTGCCGCATTCAATTATCACAGTCTCAGTCATCACCGCGCTTCTCCCAAAAATCTCTCGACTAGCGCATGAAGGGAGAGAAGATGGGGTTCGGAGCAACTTAATCCAATCACTCCGCCACATCGCTGTTGCTACTGCACCAAGCACGATTCTTCTGATTGCCTTTGGTCCAGCTATTGCCAGCGCAATATATATAGGAACTAGCGCCGCTGACTCCAGACAAATCGGCTTGGTCTTAAGTGGATTTGCAATCGGTCTCATTCCCTTTAGCACGATGCCTCTTTTGTTGCGAGGCTTCTACGCATATGAAGATACTAAAACTCCTTTCATCATAAATATTTTTGCAACGGGTTCCATGATGTTATTGGCACTTATTGCTGAAGATGTCATTCCTTTCCAATATGTAACTGTTGCACTGGCAATAATTCTTGGAGTAAGCAACATCGTCGGCACAGTTCTCTCGCTTCGAGCGCTCGAAAAGCGAATTGGTAGATTTCCCAAGAAGGATTTATTCCGTACTCATGGAAAGCTCCTACTTTTATCGAGTATTGCCATTATTCCGAGTTTTGCGATCTTCCTGTTGATTACTGAATTGACAAGCAGCAGTTGGGTTAGCAATGCAATCGCGCTGACACTGGGAGTTCTCATCTTCGCCCTGACATATATATACGGAGGAATGCTGGCGAAAGTGGAGGAAATCACATCGCTCTATCGTCAAATCATGGCTCGACTTCGTCGTCGCTCGGAATAGCGCGAGAGCCCCGAGCGTTCTCGATAGTATGAGCCCTGTGAGCACCGTAAGCACTCTTAGAGAAGTTGTGATTGTCGGTTCAGGGCCAGCTGGGTACACCGCAGGGGTCTATGCCGGACGCGCACAACTTAAGCCCTTGCTCTATGAGGGATCTGTCACCGCCGGTGGTGCGCTTATGAACACGACCGATGTCGAAAATTTCCCGGGCTTTCCTGAAGGCATCATGGGTCCAGATCTTATGGAAAATATGCGAAAGCAAGCGGCCCGTTTTGATGTTGAGATTGTTACCGATGACATTGTTGAGATGAAACTCAATGGCGAAATAAAGATTCTCAAGGATGGCAGCGGCAATGAGATTCACACAAAAGCAGTGATTCTTGCGACTGGTTCGGCTTATCGTGAAATCGGACTCGAAAATGAGAAGCGTCTTTCAGGTCGAGGTGTTTCTTGGTGCGCTACATGCGATGGCTTCTTCTTCCGTAACCAAACAATCGCAGTCGTTGGTGGGGGAGATAGCGCCATGGAAGAGGCAAATTTTCTCACTCGTTTTGCTGACAAAGTTATTCTGGTTCACCGTCGAGATACTTTACGTGCATCAAAAATCATGGCAGATCGAGCGAAGGCAAATTCCAAAATTGAATTCCTCTGGAATAGCGAAGTAATTGATGTGCTTGGCGAAGATAAAGTCACTGGATTAAGAATTCGAAATACCGTCGATGGGAATGAGAGCACTCTCGAGGTGACTGGATTATTTGTCGCTATTGGCCATGATCCTCGTAGTGAGTTAATCAAGGGCCAAGTCACGCTTAATGATGAGGGATATGCGATTGTTGGCGGTGCAGGTCGGGCGGGAACGGCAACAAACATAGGTGGGGTCTTTGCTTGCGGCGACCTTGTCGACCATACCTACCGTCAAGCAATCACCGCTGCCGGCTCAGGCTGCGCTGCAGCCTTAGATGCTGAACGATTTCTGTCAGGGCACTAGAGTTTTCACTATATGAATAGAGAGAGTGGGTTAGCCATGGGAGCAACAAAGGCAGTGACAACAGCAACTTTTGATGCCGAAGTATTACAGAGCAGTACGCCAGTACTAGTAGATTTCTGGGCAGAGTGGTGTGGTCCATGTCGGGCGGTGGCTCCAATACTCGAAGAGATTGCTACCGAGCACTCTGCGAAGATCAAAATCGTGAAACTCAATACTGACGAAGAGAGTACGATTGCTATCAAATATGGAATCACTTCCATCCCTACTATGAATCTCTTCGTTAATGGTCAGGTTGTAAAAACGATTATCGGCGCACGCCCCAAGCCAGCAATCATGAAGGAACTTGAGGGTTTTATCTAAGCCGTGGTCGATGAGGCGCTTGCAAAGCCGGGTGATAGCAGTCAGGTTGTCACCGAGGTCATCGCATCGCTTGCTCGCTTAGGTTTACTTCGTAACTCTCCGACCACTTTTGATGGAGATGTGGTGGCAGCTCTTGCCCATTTCCAGCAAAGCCGCGGTTTATCCGCAACCGGCATTTTGACCAAAGGTACCTACCTTGCTCTTGAAGAGGCGCGCTGGCGCTTAGGTGATCGGAATCTCTCCGTTACCCCAGGTGCATTAATGCGTGGGGATGATGTCACCACTTTGCAACAACGATTGACTGAAATGGGTTTTGATTGTGGGCGCATCGATGGCATTTACGGCCCGCTCACTGAATCGGCAATTCGAGAATTTCAGAAGCAGGTCGGCTTATCAGCAGACGGCATTGCTGGGGTAGGAACATATAAAGCACTGATTCGACTAACTGGTACCGTCAAAGGTGGAGCACCATCTCACTTGCGCGATGAATATCTAGTGCGTAGACGCGGTCCAGCGCTCAACGGAAAAGTTGTCGTACTTGACCCTAGTTTCGGTGGTAGCGCAAAAGGATGCGAAGCGTTTGGATTAAATGAGGCTCAGATTGTTCTAGATGTTGCACAGCGTCTAGAAGGGCGCCTCAATGCGCTAGGAGTCCGAACATTCCTCACCCGCGGAAAAGAGACGAACCCTTCTGAGGTAGAGCGAATTGAGTTTGCAAATCGAAGTGGCACAGATCTTCTCATTTCGCTCCATCTAGAGCATCACCACAATCCAATTGCTTCTGGTGTGGCAACTTACTACTACGGAAGCGAAGCACACGAAGTACATTCAGTCGTAGGTGAGAAACTGGCGACTTTGATACAACGTGAAATATCCGCACGAACCGATCTAGTGAATTGTCGAACTCATGCACGAACATGGGAATTGCTCCGCCTGACTAAAGCTCCCGCAGTCCGAGTTGATCTGGGCTATCTCACCAATGAATCGGATGCGACCAAACTGGCTCGGGCGACATTTCGAGATACGCTCGCTGAAGCGCTTGTAGTTGCTATTCAACGACTGTATTTAGCAGTTGAGGAAGATGCCGCTACAGGCACGCTATCGATTGCAGATCTTCGAAAAGCTGGCTTACGGAAATAATCCAACAAAAGGTGGACTCTCCTCTGGTGCTGGCAGGGTAAAGTTCGCCTATGTCCAAATTGGTACCCCATGAGGAGAGCCTCACAGCGCGCTATGCCAGTCGCGCCGCGCGAATGGTGCCTAGTGAAATCCGCTCGCTCTTCGCCGTCGCTTCCCGCCCTGAAATAGTCTCGCTTGCGGGTGGAATGCCAAATCTCTCTGCGCTTCCCATGGAGATGATGGCTGATGTAGTCAAGAAGTTGATTCTCGAGAATGGGCAAGAAGCGCTGCAGTATGGGAGCGGTCAAGGCCATCCCCGACTACGCGAGCAGATCTGCGAGATGATGGCACTTGAAGGTATCCGTGCCAAGAGCGATGACGTTGTAATCACTACCGGATCTCAAGCTGCGCTCGATTTGATTACCCGTATTTTTATCGATCCAGGCAATGTAATTCTTGTTGAAGCGCCATCATATGTAGGAGCGCTCGGTGTCTTTGCGCAGTATCAATCGCAAGTTATTCATGTCGCTATGGACGATAAAGGATTGATTCCTAGCGCCCTCTCAGAGGCGATTACTAAAGTACGCGCTGCTGGCGGAAAGATTAAATTCCTCTATTGCATCCCTAATTTCCAAAATCCTTCAGGTGTGACAATGCCCGCCGCGCGCCGCACTGAAATTCTAGATATTTGTAGAGAAGCAGAGATATTTGTCGTTGAAGATAATCCTTACGGTTTACTTGGTTTTGATGGGCAAGTTCCAAATGCTATGCGCGCTGAAGACCATGAGAATGTCATCTATCTTGGATCTTTTTCCAAGATTATTGTTCCTGGACTTCGTGTTGGTTGGGCGCTCGTGCCTCAGGGCGTAAAAGAGAAATTGATCATCGCCAATGAATCATCGGTTCTCTGTCCATCAAATTTCGCGCAGCTGACCATCTCAAGCTACCTCGCTCATCAGCCTTGGCGAGATCAAATCGCATCTTTCTGTTCACTCTATAAAGAACGACGTGATGCGATGCTCGAAACCCTCGATGCTCATTTCCCGGCGAGCGCAACCTGGACCAAGCCAAAGGGTGGTTTTTATGTCTGGGTCACGCTTCCTCCAGAGATTGATACCAAACTTCTCGTCCCGCGCGCTATCGCAGCGAAAGTAGCTTACGTACCAGGTACAGCCTTTTATGTAGATGGATTTGGAAGTTGGCAGATGCGCCTTTCGTACTGCCACCCCACGCCAGAGCGAATCCGACAAGGTGTCGCTGCACTAGGAAATGTCGTGAAAGAAGAGATTGCTCGTCGCGGAGGCGAGAGCGCTAAAGCGGTGAAGTAACTACCCTAAAAAGTAATTATCCAATTTGCCAGCAATCGGAAGTTCGACCTCAAAACACATTCCGCCATATTTATCCTCGCTGGCATTAAATGCGAACTCGGGTTGATAATGATCTTGCGCCGAAGTGATGAACATGGTCTTAAGGTCATCGCCACCAAAGGATGGACAGGTGGTTAGCGCAGTTGGTGCTTGGACGATATTGAGCGCTTCACCATCAGGGGAATAGTTGCGAACCTGGCCACATCCCCAGAAAGCGACCCAGAGATTACCGAGTGAATCGGTGCACATTCCATCGGGAACACCCGTCACATCACTTACATCTATCGCGGGTAATTCTTGAATAATCTCGCCCTTTGCTGGGTTGAATTTGTATCTGGAAATCTCTCGTAAAGCTGAATCTATGTAATACATAATGGTGCCATCCAGAGACCAATCAATCCCGTTGGATATCTGCACATTCTTTCGATGTGTACTGGACTTAAATTGATGATCTATTCGACGTAAATCTCCTGCCTTAGATCCCTCCACCGCCTCCGCAACGCCAATCCAAAGATGACCCGCAGGATCGATATTGCCATCATTGGTCTGTCCAACTTTGCGATCAATGTGCATATCAATTTCATCTACTATGGAAAAATTGTTATCTGTCGTAGCGAGACGATTCCCAAGCGCTACGACATAACCACCAGATTTTCTCTTTCCGACATAGCTGACAAAGTCGCCTACTTTATGAGCGACTACCTCTTTGCTTTTCGGTAGGTACTCCTTGATGTACCCATCTAATACATCTACCCAGAGGAAACTCTTCCGTCTTTCGTCCCAGAGCGTGCCCTCACCAAGTCCGGACTTTGATCCACTGATTGGCGTTGCTTCGAAATTAGCCATTTTACCCTTCAATCTCTTCGATAATCCGACGTAAATCTTCTCCAGATGCAAACTCGATAATAATTTTGCCGTTGCTCTTTCCAGTTGCCTTGTCGATAGTGACTCGAGTGTTCAAGAAATCTCCTAACTCCTCAGCAAGTTCAGCTAGTTCTGGCGAGACGCTTCTGACCTTACCCGAGGGAGCCTTCTTCTTCCCACCCTTAACTCCGATTGAAATAATCTCTTCGACCGCACGAACGCTTAATCCTTCGGTGACAATTCGATTGGCTAATCGCTCCATTGCCGCCGATTCACCAAGGGCGAGTAATGCTCGGGCATGCCCAGCAGATAGAACGCCAGCAGCCACTCGTCGCTGTACGCTCGGTGGCAACTGAAGTAATCGCAATGTATTGGTGATATGGGGGCGAGAACGCCCTATTTTTTGGGCTAATTCATCATGGGTGTAATTAAAGTCATTAAGAAGCTGTTCGTATGCCGCCCCCTCTTCGAGAGCATTTAACTCCGAGCGGTGAATATTCTCGAGTAGCGCTTCGCGAAGTAATTGATCGTCAGGAGTCTGGCGAATTATTACGGGGATTTCGGTAAGGCCTGCCGCTTTCGCAGCGCGCCAACGTCGCTCGCCCATAATCAATTCGTAACGCCCATCACTTACTATTCGAACGACAGGGGGTTGGAGCACACCTACCTCTTTAATAGATGTAATCAACTCTCCCATCTTCTCTTCATCAAACACAGTTCGTGGTTGACGTGGATTGGGCAAAATTGAGTTGATAGAGACTCTGTTGAGATTTGCTACATCGACTGATACACCAGCAACCACTGATGACAGTTGTTTCGGTTCGCCTGCAGGAATTAACGAACCTAACCCACGACCCAGTCCCCCTTTGCGCGTACTCATTGCTTTCGATCCTTCTCATGTAATTCCCATGCCGCTGCAAGATATGCAAGAGCGCCAGGTGATGACATGTCATATGTCATCACAGTTTGACCATACGACGGCGCTTCACTTACACGTACCGCGCGCGGAATAACTGTAGTTAAAACGTATTCAGGAAAATGAGAACGAACATTGTTCGCAACATCGTGTGCAAGACGAGTTCGACCATCAAACATTGTTAGAAGAATTGCACCTATACGAAGTTCTGGGTTGGTATTTTCAGTTACCAATGAAATGATCTTTATTAGTTGGGTTAATCCCTCGAGGGCGTAATATTCACATTGAATGGGAATCAATAATTCATTAGCAGCAATCAAAGCATTAAGTGTAAGTAAACCTAAACTTGGTGGACAATCGATGATGATGTAATCGTAAGGATTATCTACATCGTCACGAATAAGTTTTTCTATCGCGTCGCGCAATTTAAATTCGCGTCGCTCCAATTCAACAAGATCAATTTCAGCTCCGGCGAGATCCACCCCTGCTGGAACGACATCGAACCGTGGATACCCCTCAGCCCGTTGTCGGAGCGATGTGATATCAATTCCATCTACAAGAAGTTCGTAACTTCCTGGAACCCCTTCATGGTGATCAATACTCAATGCAGTGCTGGCATTCCCCTGGGGATCTAAATCAATGAGCAGGACTTTTAGACCACCCATTGCAAGGGCTGCGCCAATATTGACCGCAGTCGTAGTCTTGCCTACGCCCCCTTTTTGATTGGCCACCGTGATAATCCGAACTCCATCGCGAGGGAGCATCGCCTCTTTGAGTCGGCGGGTGCCAACGACAACCTTTGTTTCACGGGAAACAGTGGCGCTCATAGAGCGCAGTTAACCAGCCTTCGCTATGGAAATCACCTTGCACCCACCGGTGGGAAGGAGCGCCTCACAGATCTCACCACTGGCCCCTTGGTAGCGGGAGAGCGGAATCTGAGCCAGCTCTTCCTCCGCCCGATCGCCCTTGATCGCGAGAATTCGGCCGCCGGGAGCGAGTAGGTGCCAACTCCACGCGAGCAATCGATCCATCGGAGCAACGGCTCGAGCGGTGACCACATCAAATTTTCCTTGATAATCCAGGGCTTTTTTCCGCTCCAGGGTGACGTTCGGTAAGGCTAAGTGGTCAATCACCTCTCGAAGGAAGGCGCACCGCCGCTCAAGCGGCTCCAGCAAGAGAACCGAGATATCGGGGCGAGCGAGGGCAAGAACAATCCCCGGTAGACCCGCACCACTCCCAATATCGACAACGCGGGCCCCCTCTGGAATAAGGGTGGCTAGGGGAAGGCAGTTATAAATGTGGCGCTCCCAGATCCGCTCCCCCTCTCGGGGGCCAATTAACCCTCGCTCTACCCCCTCCCTCTGGAGGAGAAGGGCATACGGTTCAAATGTTTCCCGTGAAACCTGGATTTCTGGGGTCATTTCTGGGGCCATTATTAGGCGGGGAGAACGACGATATATCGCTCTGGCTCCTCGCCCTCGGATTCACTGGAGAGGCCCAACTCCCCAATCGCATCATGAATAACCTTCCGTTCAAAGGCATTCATGGGCTTAAGGGCAACCGAAACTCCGCTCTTCTTAACCTCTTCCGCTGTACTTTCAGCAAGGGCGCGAAGTTCATCCTTCTTCTTTGAACGAAAACCCTCAATATCTAACATCAATCGTGAGCGCTCTCCAGTCTCCCGCTGCACCGCCATTCGAGTCAGCTCCTGAAGAGCCTCAAGTACCTCGCCCTCGCGCCCAATGAGATGAGTTAACTCCCCACCCACAATTGCCAGCGCTGCTCGATCATTCTCGACATCAATATCAATATCGCCAGGTAAATCGGCGATATCTAGGAGCGCCTCTAAGTAATCCGCCCCTCGATCGCCCTCTTCCTCAAGGCGGGCAATCAGACTCTTCTCGGCCATAGATCCTCTCCAAACTCCCATTTCTGGGCTAAATGCACACTTTTGTTATGTTTTGGGCTATTTGTTCTTCGGGTTCTTTTTCTTCGGGTTCTTTTTCTTGTTCTCGCGCTTGGGCTGTTGGCGCTGCCCCTTCGGCTCTTCTACCGCTACCGATCCGTTATTCGTTACCTCATCGTCGGCAGGCGTTGGAGTAACTCCAGATTTCTTCGCACGCTTTGCCTCTAATTCAAAGTAGGCGGGTGAGCCAGGGGTGGGATTTCTTTTGATGACATAGAACTGCTGACCCATTGTCCAAAGATTTGTTGTCAACCAATACAGCAAAACTCCAACGGGAAAGTTGATTCCAGTCACTGCAAAAATAATTGGGAATAGGTAAAGCAAAATTTTCTGTTGTTGCAACATCATGTTGGGTTGACCGTCATTCTTGGGCATTCCCTTAACCATGAGTTGTCGTTGCGTGATAAATGTTGAAGCCGACATCAAAATAATCATCACTAATGTAATAATTTTTACCGTTGCCGGAGTGCCGCCCAACTTCACAATGTCATTCGCACCCATCAAGAATGTCGCAGCGATGGGAGCGCCAAAGAAGCCTGCATTAGCTGCGCTGTCGACATCTGCCTGGCTTAGTACTCCACGCGGGACATCTTGCGCAATTCCATTTAGCACGGTGAAAAGCGCAAAGAAAATTGGTGCTTGGGCTAGAAGTGGGAAACAGGACGCCAATGGATTGGTGCCATGCTTCTTATAAAGTTTCATCATCTCTTCAGATTGCTTCTGACGATCATCTTTATACTTTTGTTGGATTGCTTTCATCTCCGGTTGCAGAACTGTCAATGCTCGTTGGCTCTTAATTTGCTTAACAAAGAGTGGGATCAAAATGATCCGAATGAGTACGACAAGACAGATAATTGCCAGGGACCAGGTGAGACCGCTATCGGAACCGAAGAGTGGCTCGAAAAGTGAATGGAAGAGCAGAATGACCCAGGAGATTGCATCGTAAAGCGGATTGAAAATACCCACTATTTACTCGCCTTTCTTAGTATGTGTCGATCGGTAGGCGGATAATCGATTCCCCCCATAGACCAAGGGTTGCAACGAACTAAACGCCATAATGCAAGTGCGCTACCAATCAAAACTCCATGCTTTCGGATTGCCTGAAGCGCATAATCTGAACAGGTGGGGTAATACTTACACCGAGCGGGGAACGCTGGTGAAATCCATCGTTGATAGAAACGAATCAGAGAAATCATTGCGTCGCCGATGCCCGACGAGAGAGGTATTTGGCAACCAACGCCGATACTTCACCGCTGAGGTTCTTTTCTGTGCGTGTAGCAGCCCCTGGGTGAGCGCGAAAGAGCAAGAGCGTGCCATTTGGGAATTGTGCTAAATGTGGCGCAATGGCATGTCTGATTTGTCGAGAAACGCGATGTCGTACTACCGATCCGCCGACATTCTTTCCCACGATAAGGCCCACCTTCACCGGTGCTCCTGCCTGCTCACCTTTTGTTGGTGTAGCTACATAGAGCAGAAAATTCTCTCCAGATATTCGCATCCCCTTGCTGGCGAGTGCGAAATCGCTCGCTCTCCGAAGGCGGTTCTTTTGCGCCAACATCAGAGTGCGCTACACGAACTTAGGCTGAGATACGCAGACGTCCCTTGGCACGTCGCGCAGCGAGAACAGCGCGGCCGGCGCGAGTAGACATGCGAGCGCGGAAACCATGGGTTTTTGCCCGACGGCGATTGTTAGGTTGAAAGGTCCGCTTCACGTACAGCTCCTAAAGATCGTTGATTGAGGAAGGTATTCAGGCACTCGCGCACAAGGCGCTGGTGCAGGGGATAAACGGTACGGAAGATAAGGCGGTGCGGTCAAACTCAAGAGTTCGGATGAGGTGGAAGCCTAAACCCAGAGTTTAGAGTTGTGGATAACTATTTGCTTTTTCCCACATCCCGGAATAGGGTCGTCTTTCTTCCACAGAAGAAGCTACTTCCCCCGGTAGATATTAGTGCAATTCGGACAAATATCCACTATATAGCCCACAGCCTGTGGATATCTTTGGGGATAACCGGTGGGTAACCGGTGTGGAAAGGATTCCAAATGGCCGATGAGAATGCGCTCCTCGAAATAGAACTACCGCAACTCTGGCAGAGCGCAATTTCGCTCATCGCGACTGACTCTCCGCAACATCGTGCATTCTTACAACTTACCCAACCAATGGGTTTGATTGATAGCAACGGCGTCGCCACTCTTCTTGTTGCTGCGCCAAATGCATTTGCAAAAGATGTACTCGAGACGCGTTTGCGTTCGATCATCACCGATGTTTTAAGTTCGCAATTAGGTAGAGATGTTCGCGTCGCAGTAACAATCGATGAGACTCTCGAAAACAAAGCTTCGGGCGATGTAGTCACCGAAGTTGAGGCTCCACGCCCTGGAACTGGTCGAAGCTCTGAGGCTCCCGTCTCTAACGAATCTGGCGCCATGAGCATGAACCCGCGCTACATCTTCGAAACTTTCGTTATTGGTTCCTCAAATCGCTTTGCACATGCTGCGGCGGTTGCAGTTGCTGAGGCGCCAGGTAAGGCATACAACCCACTCTTCATTTATGGGGAATCTGGTCTTGGGAAAACTCACTTATTACATGCAATCGGAGCATACGCAAAAGAGCTATATGGAAATTTGCGAGTCCGTTACGTTTCCAGCGAAGAGTTCACAAATGATTTCATCAACTCAATCCGGGACGATAAATCAGCGGTATTCCAAAAGCGATATCGTGATGTAGATCTACTTCTCGTTGATGATATTCAATTCTTTGAGAATAAAGAGCGAACTCAAGAGGAGTTCTTTCATACTTTCAACACGCTCTATAACGCGAACAAGCAAATTGTTATCACTAGTGATCGACCACCAAAACAACTCGCAACTCTCGAGGATCGACTTCGCTCTCGATTTGAATGGGGGTTGATTACTGATATTCAACCTCCCGAGTTAGAGACTCGTATTGCAATTCTCCGTAAGAAGGCGGCACAAGATCGACTCAATGCCCCCGATGATGTTCTTGAATACATCGCCAGCAAGATCTCAACGAATATCCGCGAGCTTGAAGGTGCATTGATTCGAGTCTCTGCTTTCGCCAGCCTCAATCGGCAAGGTGTAGATCTCTCGCTCACAGAGATTGTATTAAAAGATTTAATCCCAGATGAGTCTGGTCCTGAAATCACTGGCGCCACAATCATGGCGCAGACTGCTGCCTATTTCAGTCTCACCATTGATGATCTCTGCGGAACCTCTCGATCTCGCGCGTTAGTAAATGCGCGCCAAGTTGCGATGTATCTCTGCCGTGAACTCACTGACCTATCGCTTCCAAAAATCGGTCAGACTTTCGGTGGACGTGATCACACCACTGTGATGCATGCCGACCGAAAAATCCGTCAGCTCATGGCAGAGCGTCGCTCTATCTATAACCAGGTCACTGAGTTGACCAACCGAATCCGCCAACAGGCCCGCTCCCAGGGCTAACTGCCCCAAGCGAAGCGCGCTCCACACTTGGGGATAACCTTGGGGGTAAACCCTTCCTTGAGAGTTTTCCATGTGGGTAAATTCCGCCACACCCCACTAAATATCGACTTCTCCACAGTATCCACCGGTTTATCCACAATTTATGAAGAGCTCTCCAGCCCCTTTAACCTGCGAAAATACCAATTCTCCCCAGAATCCACAGCGCCTACTCCTATTACTATCTCCTTTCTTTATACCTACATTAATTACCACCACCCCAGGCCTCTGGGGATTACTACAGGTATTCCAATTGAAGCGAAGTAAGGGAAGATAGCCAAATGAGATTTGTTATTGAACGAGATGCCCTATCAGATGGCGTTGCCTGGGTCTCTCGATCTCTCTCGTCGCGACCAATCATGCCGGTCTTGTTAGGCGTTGTTATTGAAGCTAAGAAAGATCAGAAGAATTCCATCCACTTAGCGGGATATGACTTAGAGACATCAGCTAAAGCTGAAGTAAGCGCCGATGTTAAAGAGGAGGGAAGAGTTTTAGTTCCCGGAAGATTGTTATCCGAGATTACGAAATCCCTTCCAAATAAACCAGTAACAATCTCTTTAGATGGAAATAGAGTGAGTATCGTCTCTGGCTCTGCAAAGTTTGCGTTACCTACACTTCCCGTAAACGATTATCCAAACCTTCCCGATTTACCAAGTGAGACCGGACGTATTTCAGGTGAGTTATTTGCAGAAGCAGTTCATCAAGTTGCAATAGCTGCTGGTAAGGATGATTCATTACCGGTGTTAACTGGAGTTTATGTTGAAATAGAAGAGAATAAATTAACTCTCGCAGCCACAGATCGCTATCGATTAGCTGTGCGTGAATTAACATGGGAAGCCCCACGCGCTAGCGCTTCTGCACTTATCCGCGCACGTACTCTTCATGACGCTTCTAAATCTCTTACTGGTAGCGCACATGTGAGCCTGGCATTAGCGGCGGCAACGGCGCAAGAACGACTCATTGGTTTTTCTACCGAAGGAAAATCAATGACCTCACGGATGTTAGATGGAACATTTCCTCCCTACCGTCACTTACTACCTAGCGATCGGAGCGCAACAGCAATTGTTGAGGTAGCTCCACTATTGGATTCGGTTCGCCGCGTGGCGATCGTGGCCGATAAAACCATTCCACTTCGACTGACCTTCGCCCCCGGCTCACTCACCCTTGAAGCTGGTGCTGGCGAAGAAGCTTCAGCAATTGAGGAATTAGAGATTGCATTTGATGGCGAAGGTTTCACGATTGCGTTCAACCCAACCTATTTAGTTGATGGTCTCTCTGCCCTTGGTGCTGCATATGTAGATATGGCATTCACTGGTGCAAGTAAGCCCGCGGTCCTCTCAGGGCGAGAGAGCGCAGATGGGCAAAGCGATTTAAGTTATCGGTACTTGCTTATGCCGATGCGGTACGCCCCGTAATCTGCGTAACCAGTGTTCCTTTCATATCTGCAACTCACTAACTTTCGCTCTTACGAGAATCTGGATCAGCAACTAACGCCAGGAATTACCACTTATGTCGGAAGTAATGGCGAGGGTAAAACCAACATAGTAGAAGCCATAGGTTTTCTTGCTTATTTACGTTCCCATCGAACCTCATTAGATAATCCGCTTATTCGTCTGGGTCACGAGAAGGCGCATATTCGTGCAAAGGTAAACACAGCTGGGCGCGAAGAGCTTCTAGAGGTAGAAATCAATCAAGGAAAGGCGAATCGGGCTCGAATAAATCAACAACCAGTCCGATTTGCCCGTGAACTTCTAGGACATTTACGAGCCGTACTCTTTACACCAGAAGATCTCTCACTAGTCAAAGGGGATCCGACAGAACGGCGAGATTTCCTCGACACACTCCTCATCTCATGTACACCACGATATGCCGGTGTCATTGCCGATTACGAAAAAGCGCTCAAACAGAGGAATGCGCTCTTAAAAAATCGACCTCATGATCGAGATCTAGCGCCTTGGGATGAACATTTATCACGATACGGGGCTCAATTAATTGCCGCACGACTCCAATTAATCTCGGATTTGATGCCGTTTGTCATTAATTCATATCGGGATATCTCCGAGGGCGATCAGATCAGCGCTACATATAAAAGCTCACAGGATTTGCAAGGCCAGAGCGCTCACGATCTAGAGCAAGAGATAGCTTCGCTCATCCCACAATTGAGAAAGGCTGAGTTAGAGCGTGGTCTTACTTTGGTTGGTCCACATCGAGATGATTTACTTTTGAATCTTGGGCCAACGCCCGTTAAGGGATATGCAAGTCAGGGCGAATCATGGTCATATGCGCTGGCGCTTCGGATGGGCGCATATCAATTATTGAGCGCTCAAAATTCAGGTGAAGGTGGCCAGCCAATCCTGATACTTGACGATGTATTTGCCGAGCTAGATAGTTTGCGCAGGGGGGCGTTACTCGCGTTGATAGATACGAGCGAGCAAGTGTTCGTCACGGCAGCGGTAGAGGAAGATCTCCCGAAAGAATTTAAGGATCGTAGGTTTTACGTTCGCGAGGGAAGTGTGCAGTCATGAGTGAAAATCGAGATTTAGCACGCGCACTTCTTGCTGCTGCTAGGCGTAGAGCTAATAAGTTCACGCGGGAGCGAACCCGTGGTAAACCGGAGCGAACCCGGGAAAGTGGTGAAAGTGGTGAGTACGAAGGACCGCAATTACTCAACGAGTCTCTTGAAGAATTAATTGCAGAGCGTGGTTGGCGCGAGAAGATTAAAGATAGTGATCTTTTTCTTAGATGGAATGAACTTGTCGGCGCAGAAATCGCCGGACATGTACAACCGCTCTCGTTTGCTCAAGGCGTGCTCACTCTTGGCGCAGAGAGCACAGCATGGGCAACCCAAATTCGCTTGATCGATCCGCAGATTCGCGAAGCCTTAAAGGCTGGCGGTTTTACTGTGAGCGATTTGATCGTGAAGGGGCCACACTCTCCCTCGTGGCGAAAGGGCGGTTGGAGCGTTAAGGGAGGGCGAGGCCCCCGAGATACTTACGGATGACCCGTAGGGGTTTACTACATTTGGGGGGTCAAGCGCTCAGCGGCGCCCCTAGGTACTTTTTCAGGGCATAGGACCTCCAAAAATCCTCTAGGATTGGGGGTCGGGTCCCCAATCGGGGCCATATGCGAGGGATAAGGCGGTCAAGCCAGGTGGCTGAGACGAAATCCAAGGGCGCCAAAGGCGCTGCTAGTGGATATGACGCAAGTGCGATCCAGGTCCTCGAAGGCCTCGATGCTGTGCGCAAGCGCCCCGGTATGTACATCGGTTCCACAGGTGAGCGCGGTTTACATCATCTCGTTTATGAAATCGTCGACAACTCGGTAGATGAAGCGCTCGCCGGATTTTGTTCCGAGATCAACATCGTACTTCTTGCCAATGGCGGGGTAAGTGTTCGAGATAACGGTCGTGGTATTCCGGTCGATGTAGTCGCTAGTGAAGGAAAACCTGCTGCCGAAGTTGTCTTCACAGTCTTGCATGCTGGTGGAAAGTTTGGCGGCGGCGGTTATTCAGTTTCCGGTGGCCTTCATGGAGTGGGTGCCTCGGTTGTCAATGCACTGAGTACGGATCTAGAAGTCGAAATCGAGCGTGATGGCTCAAAGTATTTTCAGAGTTATAAATTAGGTGTGCCAACTGCTCCATTAAAAGCAATTGGTGAATCTGATAATTCAGGAACAAAAGTTTCTTTCTGGCCGTCAGTAGAAATTTTCGATACAACCCTATTCTCATTCGAAATTCTTTCTACACGTTTTAGAGAAATGGCATTCTTAAATCGGGGATTAACTATCACACTTACCGATGAGCGTGCCGGTCACGTTGATGATAAGGGTGAAGCGCTAAAGGTTGTCTATAAATACGATGGCGGAATCTCGGATTTCGTTAAACACCTAAACGCCACTAAAGGTGAAGCACACAAGAGCGTTATAGATTTTGAAGCAGAGGATAGAAAACAGAAAATATCTGCCGAGATTGCTATGCAGTGGAGCGCTGGATATACCGAATCGGTCTATACATTCGCAAACACTATTAACACTCAAGAGGGCGGTACCCATGAAGAGGGTTTCCGCGCATCATTGACCTCCATAGTTAATAAATATGGCGAAGAGTGGGGATTAATTAAAAAGCGCGAGGACCGACTAACCGGTGATGATGTCCGTGAGGGTTTAACTGCGATTGTCTCGGTCAAGATCGGGGAACCACAATTCGAAGGACAAACCAAAACGAAGCTTGGTAATACTGAAGTGAAAACATTTGTGCAAAAGATTGTTAACGACAAGCTGGGCGATTGGTTTGCGGCTAATCCATCCGAAGGTCGCGACATCATTCGAAAATGTATAGATGCAGCGACTGCGCGTGTGGCAGCTCGAAAGGCGCGTGAGTTATCTCGTTCTCGAAAAGGGTTACTTGAAGGGCGCGGTATGCCAGGGAAGTTGGCCGACTGCCAATCGACAGACCCTGAGAAATGTGAGTTATACATAGTCGAAGGTGATTCGGCTGGTGGTTCGGCTAAGGGTGGTCGCGACTCTAAATTCCAGGCAATTCTCCCCATCCGTGGAAAGATTTTGAATGTAGAAAAATCCCGGATTGACCGAGTATTACAAAATAATGAGGTCCAAGCGTTAATCACAGCTTTAGGCACAGGCGTGCATGATGAGTTCGATATTGCAAAACTTCGCTATCACAAGATTGTCTTGATGGCCGATGCTGATGTCGATGGGCAACATATTCGTACTCTCCTTTTAACGTTACTCTTCCGATTTATGCGCCCGCTCATTGAGGGTGGGTATGTCTATTTAGCGCAACCACCTCTCTATAAATTGAAGTGGGGTGGTAAAGAAGCTCCACAATATGCATTCTCCGATAAAGAGCGTGATGCATTCATCAAGATTGGTCTCGATGCAAATAAGCGCTTACCGAAAGAAGATGGTATTCAACGCTTCAAAGGTCTTGGTGAGATGCCAGCGAAAGAGTTATGGGATACCACGATGGATCCAGATACTCGCGTGTTGATTCGAGTAACTCTTGAGGATGCTGTCGCTGCCGATGATCTTTTCTCAGTCTTAATGGGTGAAGATGTCGAGATGCGTCGTAACTTTATTCAACGCAATGCCAAAGATGTCCGGTTCTTGGATATCTAGGTTTCTAAGAGAATCGAGAGGAGTGGACAATGGAGAATTCATCAGATCGGATTGAATTAGTCGATCTTCAGGTAGAGATGGCGCGTAGTTATCTGGACTATGCGATGAGTGTCATTGTTGGCCGCGCCCTCCCTGATGTACGCGATGGATTAAAGCCGGTTCACCGCCGAGTTCTCTACGCGATGTTCGATGCCGGATATCGTCCGGATAAGGGGTATTACAAATCATCACGCGTCGTCGGTGATGTAATGGGTAACTACCACCCACACGGTGACTCAGCGATTTATGACACCTTGGTCCGTTTAGCTCAACCATGGTCGCTTCGTTATCCACTCGTCGATGGAAATGGAAACTTTGGTTCTCCCGGAAATGATCCCGCTGCCGCAATGCGCTACACCGAAGCTCGTCTTGCGCCGCTAGCGATCGAGATGATGCGCGATATCGACGAAGAAACCGTCGATTTCACTGATAATTACGATGGGCGATCACAAGAGCCAGTTGTACTACCGAGCCGCTTTCCCAACCTCCTGGTGAATGGCAGCGCAGGTATTGCTGTTGGTATGGCAACCAATATTCCACCGCATAATCTCAAAGAAGTAGCGGAAGGAATTCAGTGGTCGCTGAAAAATCCAGAGGCAAAACAAGAGGCGCTCTTGGAGAAGTTGCTGACCGTTGTGAAGGGTCCAGATTTCCCAACCAAAGGATTGATTGTTGGGCGAAGTGGAATTGAAGAGGCTTATCGCACAGGGCGAGGCTCTATCACGATGCGCGCAGTCGTTGAAGTTGAAGAGATCAATAACCGTACCTGCTTGGTGATTAGTGAACTTCCCTATCAAGTTAACCCAGATAATTTGGCTTTGAAGATTGCAGACCTTGTCAAAGATGGCAAAGTCGCAGGTATCGCTGATGTGCGCGATGAAGGTAATGAACGCCTTGGTCAACGACTTGTCGTGGTCTTAAAGAAGGATGCTGTTGCAAAAGTTGTCTTAAACAATCTCTACAAGCACACCCAACTCCAAGAGACCTTTGGCGCCAACATGCTCGCCCTTGTCGATGGCGTCCCACGGACCCTCCGTCTTGATGAGTTCGTTAAGTTCTATATCGATCACCAGATCGAAGTTATTGTCCGCCGAACCAAGTTCCGCTTGGCGGAGAAGGAAAAGCGCGCTCACATTCTTCGCGGCTACGTGAAGGCCCTTGATGCGCTCGATGATGTCATCGCTTTAATTCGCAAGAGTGAGAGTACTGATGACGCTCGCACCGGATTGATGAAACTTCTTGATGTTGATGAAGTTCAAGCAAATGCAATTCTTGATATGCAGTTGCGTCGCTTGGCAGCGCTCGAACGACAGAAAATTCAAGATGAGTATGACGCCATCATGAAAGAGATCATCGAATTAAATGAGATTTTGGCAAGCCCTAAGCGCCAACGCGAAATTATCTCTACAGAGTTAGCGGAATTGACGGCCAAATATGGGGATTCTCGTCGAACTCAGATTATTGCCGCCGAGGGAGATTTTGCCGCCGAGGATCTCATTAAACAAGAGGATGTAGTTGTCACCATCACCCGAGGCGGATATTCGAAGCGAACCAAGGCTGATCTTTATCGCTCACAACGACGCGGTGGTCGTGGTGTTCGTGGAGCGGCCTTGAAGCAAGATGACATTGTTGAACATTTCTTTGTTACGACTACTCATCACTGGATTTTGTTCTTCACTAATAAGGGCCGGGTATATCGAGCGAAAGCACATGAGCTTCCAGAAGCAGGACGCGATGCGCGTGGACAACATGTGGCAAACCTTCTTGCATTCCAACCAGATGAGAAGATTGCTCAAGTTTTGGCAATCGAGAATTATCGCGCAGCAACATATCTTGTTCTTGCTACTAAATCTGGTTTAGTGAAGAAGACTCCACTCGAAGAGTACGACTCGAATCGCACTGGTGGACTTATTGCAATCAACTTACGTGATAGCGATGAAGTTGTATCAGCGGTACTTGTCGGCGAAAAGGATGACATTCTTTTGGTATCCAAGAATGCAATGTCACTTCGCTTTACTGCAGATGATGAAGCGCTTCGCCCAATGGGGCGCGCAACAAGTGGTGTGATCGGTATGAAATTCCGTGCGGGAGATGAATTGCTTGCAATGGCTTCCGTGTCAGATGTCGCAAATGCTTTTGTCTTCACGGCTACTGATGGTGGATTTGCTAAACGAACTCCAGTTACCGAATATCGACCACAAGGTCGTGGCGGTCTGGGAATTAAGGCGGCAAAAGTCGATGAAGCGTCGCGAGGTGTTCTAGTCGGAGCACTTATCGTTACAGAAGAGGATGAGGTGCTAGCAATTACCTCAGCGGGAACCGTTATGCGAACTCGAGTCGATGAAGTGCGGCAAACCGGTCGTGACACCATGGGTGTGCGTCTGGTCAATCTCGATCCAGAGACGGTTGTAGTCTCCATCGCTCGTAATGCAGAGGCAGATGGCGATTAGCCTCAGGTTTAAACCTTGGGGTACCCTTTCGCTTCTTGGAAAAATGGGCCTATAGCTCAGCCTGGTTAGAGCGCTTCCCTGATAAGGAAGAGGTCGGTGGTTCAAGTCCACCTAGGCCCACGCAGTACAAGTGACAAGTAGGCAGGATGAAAGCATGATGAAAGCAGGTGGTGGTTAGATGTTTAAGAAACTTCTGGCACTATTTGCTGTTGGCGCAGGAGGGTATGCACTTTTCAAGCGCTACAAGCAGGTTCAGAACGAAGAAGAAAACTGGTTGGATATGACTAGTTCTGAAGATTCAACCGAAGATTCAGAAGAGTTCTAACTAAATAATTAAATAACGGGGACTTAGCTCAATTGGTAGAGCACCTGCTTTGCAAGCAGGGGGTTAGGGGTTCGATTCCCCTAGTCTCCACAATCACGTTAAGACAAGCGATCCCTTCGATAAAGCAAGAAGAACGCTAGTGAAATTATTAACGCTGGTATTGCGTTGAATCGCTCTGCGGGTGAACGAGAAATCAATTGCATAACGGTGCTAAGTGCAAAGAGATAACCAATTAACCGTGATAGGCGTGCAGCAGAGTGAGTTAGTGAAGTGTGTCGGTAGCGCCAGAGAAAGCGCATCAAGAGAACCATTCCGAGGGCCATGCCTAGATAGAGAATACGGAGTGCAATAGGGAAAGAATCGAATTGGCCTCCAGCAGCTCGTGTCTTTGCCCAATCTAAATTTAGAGCAACCGATATCAAGAGAGCGGCGTTGTACAGAAGTGCCAATTGAGCGAGCAGAGTCAAAATATGTAGACGCTTCATACTCAGGGTAGGATACCGACTTCTAGAACTTAAGGAGCTAATTCATGTCTAGCAAAGCCACGCTACATACCAATATGGGCGATATCATTGTTGACCTCTTTCCTAACCATGCGCCTAAGACTGTTGCTAACTTCGTTGAATTAGCAACCGGTCAACGGGAATGGACCCATCCCAAGAGTGGCAAGAAGAGCAAAGATAATCTTTACGACGGCACAGTCTTTCATCGTGTTATCTCCGGTTTTATGATCCAAGGCGGCGACCCAGCGGGTAATGGAACTGGTGGACCGGGATATAAGTTTGCTGATGAGTTCCATCCAGAGTTGGTCTTTGATCGCCCTTACCTACTCGCGATGGCCAATTCAGGGCCTGGAACCAATGGGTCACAATTTTTTATCACCGTAGCGCCGACAACATGGCTCAATCGGAAGCACTCGATCTTTGGTGAAGTTACCGATTCAGCGAGCCAGGCGATTGTGGATGCCATCGCTGAGGTTGAGACCGGCGCCCAGGATCGTCCGAAAAATGAGGTAAAAATTAACTCGGTGACCATCTCGTAAGCTCGTAAGAGGGTAAGAAGTTATCCACAAGGGATACCCACAGAGTGGATAATTACATGAGTGTAATTAGAGGTTAACGCCAGCGGGTGGCAAGGCCAAAGCCGATGCCTATAAGGCCAAAGCCGATCGCCATATTCCATGCCCCAACGTTGGGGATGGGGTAACGCGTTTGCGAGATGTAATAGGTCACGATCCACGCAAGACCGATAAGAAAAGCGGTGAGCATCGTTGGGACGAGCCAGCGTGGGCTCTCCTTCGGCTCAGGAAGAGCGGTCGCTACCTTATCGGGAAGGTACTTCTTCTCTTTCTTACGGATCCGAGACTTTGGCATGTGAGAAGTCTACCCCACTCCGGCAGGATAGGCACATGGCGACCAAGATTCTCGTAGTCGATAACTACGACTCGTTCGTCTTTAATCTCGTCCAATATCTAGCGCAACTTGGTGCCGAGTGCACCGTTCTTCGCAATGACGAGGTAGAGATCTCCGATGCGCGCTCTTTTGACGGCGTATTAATTTCTCCCGGCCCGGGAATTCCTGAAGAAGCCGGAGTGAGTATTGAACTAGTGAAGTTCTGCGCTCAGGAAAAGATCCCACTCCTCGGTGTTTGCCTAGGGCATCAAGCAATAGGAGTTGCATTCGGTGGCGTTGTCTCGCGCGCACCTGAATTACTCCACGGAAAGACTTCACAAGTACATCACAATGATAAGAGCGTACTTCATGGTTTACGTGATGGATTCACTGCTACTCGTTATCACTCGTTAGCCATTGAACGCGATTCATTTGAAGGTAAGTCAGACTTAGAGATTACTGGTTGGACTGATAGCGGAGTGGTAATGGCCGTTTGTCATAAATCTTTACCTATTCACGGTGTGCAATTCCATCCGGAATCGGTACTTACTGAAGGCGGACACCACCTACTCGCTAACTGGTTAGAGATCTGTGGCGATAAGAATGCGCTTAAGAAATCTGAAGGATTAGCTCCCGTTATCGGTCGCTGACATCAACTTTCACTTGGAGTTGGTGAAGGGGCAGGCTCACCCTTGTAGGTATTGATAGTAATTGTCACTGAAGAACCGATCTTTGCTGATTCATCTGCAGCCGGCGCTTGCGCGAGAACAACCCCACTAGGTTGTTCAGAATCTTGAGTCTCAATTACATTTGGAATAAATCCAGCCTGAATAAGGATTGTTGTGGCTTGGATTCGAGATATTCCGAGTATGTCTGGAACAAATACCTTCCCACTTGCGATATTAAATACAACGCCACTACCAGCAGCGACCGTTGACCCAGGTTCAGGCACAACGCCGACGATTGTTCCGGGCGCCTCACTTGATTCAACCGCATTAGTTTTAGCAAGAATCAATCCAGCTCCATCTAGCAATAATTTTGCTTCATCGAGAGTCTTACCAATCAATGTTGTGGGTACCGATGTCTTACCAGGGCCATCTGAAAGGATTATCTGTACTTGGCTTCCTGGTTCAACTTTTGTTCCTGCACTAGGAGTTTGTGATGCGACCCGGTCTGCAGGAACTCGCGGATCAGGGGCACGTTCGACGATGATTGTAAATCCATCCAAAGTCTCACGGGCTTGCATCTCGGTCAGACCTGATACATCTGCAAGGGAAATCAAAGTTATTGGGGTTGGAATTCGGGAAATAAAATAAGTGCCAGAGGAGATAAGGACTACCACAGCAACAATCGCTGCGATGACTAGATTACGTCGTTTAGGGTTTGCAATCTTTTTCTTTACCTCTTCGCCACGATCTAACCGATTGATATCTTCCAACATCTCACTTGCACTTTGATAACGTGCGAGTGGATCTTTTGATAACGCACCTGAAATGATGTTATCGACACCGGGTGGGAGTTCCTCAGTTAACTCTGAAACGGGAGTGAATTCTGCCGAAACATGTTGATAGGCGATAGCTACAGGAGTGTCGCCAAGAAATGGTGGGCGTCCAGTAAGTAATTCATAGAGGAGACATCCAACAGAGTAGATATCACTCCGTGAGTCCGCTACTTCGCCTCTTGCTTGTTCCGGAGAGAGATAATTGGCTGTTCCAACAACAGTCCAGGCATGAGTGACCGTCGCGCTTGCATCATCAAGAGCCCGTGCGATACCAAAATCCATCACCTTGACATCGCCTGCCGATGTCAACATCACGTTAGCTGGCTTGATATCTCGGTGAACGATTCCATTTCTATGTGAATACTCAAGGGCTTCTAAGATGCCGCGAATTACTGCAATTGCTCTCTTAAAAGGTAAACGTTCTCCGGAACGAATAACTTCACGAATTGTCTTGCCATTTACCTGTTCCATGACGATGTAAGGGAGAACTCCGTTTTCCGATCCTTCTTCGCCCGTGTCATAAACCGAGACAATTGCGGGATGATTAAGACCGGCCGCTGCTTGTGCCTCTCGTCTAAAACGAGCGAGAAAGGCAGGATCGCGAGCAAGATCACTTCGTAGAATCTTGATTGCCACTGGCCTGGATAATCTGGTGTCGCGACCTTCAAATACATCAGCCATTCCGCCAGCGCCGATGAGTTCGCCAACTTCATATCGATTTGCGAGGATACGTGTCACTTCTCACCACTCTCTCCACGCGCTGCACCAATAAATCCAGGATGGGTTTTTTTTTCTGAGGAAACAGTGGCAACAATAATGGTTACGTTATCTGGCGCACCTTTTTTAAAGGCCAAGCCTTTGAGTTCACTGAGAGTCGCCTCGCTGATCCCATGAGAGTCGATGACCTTTCGTATTTTTGTTTCATCAACCACTCCCGCTAATCCATCAGAACATAAAAGGAGGCAATCGCCTTCGACAATCTCTAATTCAGTGAAATCTGGCCGTTCATGTTGTACCGCACCCATAAGGGCTTTGGTCACAAAGGAGCGTTGCGGGTGACCATCAATCTCTTCTGGAGAAATTCGTCCTTGATCAAGTAGCTCTTGTACAACAGTGTGATCTTTGGTTAGTTGTGAGATTTTTCCATCGCGAATCAGATAGGCACGCGAATCCCCTAGGTGGGCTAAAAATAATCGCTCTTTACCAATAATGATTACGGTGAGCGTTGTGCCCATGCCCTGTAATTCATTTTTGTTCTTCATCTCTATCGCGAGTGAATTATTAATTTCAAGAAAAGTTTCGACGAGCGTGGTCTCAGCATTTCGCTGATTAAGCGAGAGCTTCTCCAATTGTGAGATCTTTTTGATTGCAAGTGAGGAGGCAATCTCACCTCCAGCATGACCGCCCAAGCCATCAGCTACTGCTAGTACTTTGGCGCCAGCCCACCCGGAATCTTCGTTTTCGGTGCGATGCAAGCCAACATCGGAGAGCGCAACGCTCTGAAAATACTGGCTCATGTTCGCCATGCTACCGGGGCTCTCAAGCCCCCCTGAGCGAGCGCTTATCGCGTAGAGTTTTCTATATGTCCCGCTATACCTATCTTGGCCCAGCCGGCACCTTCTCAGAAGCTGCTCTGGTGCCACTTCTTAAAAGTGGTGATAGCTCAGAGCCTGCGGCAAATGTCACTGCCGCATTGGAGTCGGTTCGCAATGGGCAGAGCGATTATGCATTAGTCCCAATTGAGAATTCGGTCGAGGGGGTTGTAGCACGAACTCTTGATGAATTAGCGATGGGGCAACCTTTGATGATTATTGGGGAAGAAGTTCTTCAAGTCTCATTTGCGCTGATGGTTAAGGCAGGTAGGAGTAAGAAAGAGATAAAGCGTCTAGCAACTCACCCACATGCCGAAGCGCAATGCCGGGAATACATCGCCAAACATTTACCTCATGCTGAAGTTGTCTTAACAAATTCAACTGCTGCGGGCGCTGAAAGTGTTTCCAAGGGTGATGCAGATGGCGCAATTGCTGCAGAGGTGGCGGCAAAACATTATGGTCTTGAGGTTATTGAACGGAATATCGGTGATCGTGAGGGCGCAGTAACGCGATTTGTGGTTATATCTAAACTAGGAGAGATTCCTGCACTCACAGGGCACGATCGCACTTCTTTGGCGATTTTTATCGCAGCAGATCATTCAGGTGCATTGTTGGAGATTCTGACTGAGTTTGCGGTGAGAGGAGTAAATCTCACTTTCATCCAATCGCGACCTACCGGTGGTGAGCTTGGTCAGTATCACTTCATAGTCGATGTCGAGGGACACATTCTCGAGGAACGCGTGGGTGATACTTTAAAGGCGCTTCATCGAATATGCGCCGAAGTTCGTTTCCTTGGTTCATATCCACGAGCCGATAAAATCACTCCAACATCTACTACAGGAATGACTGATCGAGCATTCAAATCTGCTGAGCAGTGGTTAAGCACAATACGAAGCGGTAAGCAGGCTTAAATGATAGATCTCAAAGTCCTTCGAGAGAGCCCTGACCGCGTCCGCGAATCGCAACGTGCACGTGGGGCAAGTGTTGAAATCGTTGATGCAGCGATCGCTGCTGACCAGCAACGCCGAAATGCGATTGTTGAATTCGAACGAGTCCGTGCAGAACAGAATGCGCTCTCGAAAAGTATTGGTGGCGCAAAAGGCGACGAAAAAAATTCATTGTTAGCAAAGGCAAAAGATTTAGCTACCGCTGTAAAAGAGGCCGATACTCGTCGGGCTGAGGCCGAAGCACATGCCGACAAGGTCTTAGGAGAATTGGCAAATATTGCCGATACTCGTGCGCCCATTGGTGGCGAAGAAGATTTTGTAGTTCTTGAAGAGATAGGCAAACCACCTCAATTCTCCTTTCAACCGAAAGATCATGTCGAGTTAGGGAAAATTCTGGGGGCTATTGATACCGAGCGTGGTGCAAAAGTCTCAGGCTCTCGTTTCTATTATTTAACAGGAAATGGTGCGCTACTTGAGTTTGCACTTATCAATCTGGCGATGGCAAAGGCGGTGGCTGCTGGATTTATCCCAGTAGTCCCACCAGTTCTTGTAAAACCTCATGCCATGGAAGGCACGGGTTTTCTTGGCCAAGCTGCAGAGAATGTTTTTCATCTTGAGCAAGATGATTTCTATTTAGTTGGTACGAGTGAGGTGCCTCTTGCTGCATATCACATGGATGAGATCCTCGATAAGGAGAGTTTTCCACTTCGCTATGCAGGCTTCTCCTCGTGTTTCCGGCGCGAGGCGGGAACATACGGGAAAGATACGCGTGGAATTATTCGAGTGCATCAATTCGACAAAGTTGAGATGTTCTCATTCTGCGCACCTGAAGATGCTGCTGCAGAACATGAACGGTTGCTGGCATGGGAGAAGGAATTTCTCAATGCTCTAGAGATTCCCTACAGAGTCATAGATGTTGCAACCGGAGATCTTGGCTCTAGTGCAGTGCGGAAATTTGATTGTGAGGCATGGATTCCTACCCAAAATGCATATCGTGAAGTAACTAGTACCTCCAATTGCACTGAATTTCAAAGTAGACGATTAAATATTCGGTATAAAGATGAAGCGGGAACTCGACCGGTAGCAACGCTCAACGGAACTCTTTGTGCCATTCCTCGAATCATTGTCGCGATTCTTGAAAACCATCAACAAGAAGATGGTTCAGTAAATATACCGAAGGCGCTAATTCCATTTCTTGGAAAATCTAGATTTGAACCGGTGTGATTTCCGGATTGAAACGGCCAAAGTTAATCGCCACTGATCTTGATGGGACAATCGTCCCTTTTGATCGCCCGATCTCCCAACGAACAATCGATGCTTTTACTGCAGCGCACAATCTAGGCATCCATATCTATTTTGCAACAGGAAGACCTCCACGATGGATGAAAGAAGTGCGAGAAACTTTTAACTTTGGTACCGGAATCTGTGGGAACGGTGCGCTGCTCTACGATTTTCGAGCCGAAACAATTCTGGAGTCGTGGCTTATTGAGAGCGATTTGCTAGTAAGAGGTGCGCAGATGCTTCGAGAGGTGATTCCTGGGGCAACCTTTGCCGTCGAAAACTTCGATGGTTTCCAGCGGGAACAAAGTTACAACCCTCGTTGGGATAAGGGTCTGGATGATCAGGGCGTTTCACTGATCGAAGCCCATTTGAATCAACCGGCCATTAAATTCCTGGTACGGAGCAAGGAAGAAGTAGTTACCGCCGATGAGATGCTCGCGCTCGCTGATGCGACTGTCGGCGAATTCTTGACTGTTACTCATTCAAATCCTCACGAATCTCTCCTAGAGATCTCTGCGCGAGGGGTAAGCAAGGGGAGCACTCTGGCAAAAGTCGCTGAAAGATTAGATATCTCAGCCGATGATGCGGTGACCTTCGGTGATAACCCAAATGATCTTTCGATGCTTGCCTGGTCGGGTCGTTCTTACGCCATGAAGACCGGCCATCCAGCTACCCATGCAATAGCAACTGGGATCGCCCCAGAGTGTAATGACGATGGTGTTGCCCAAGTTATCGAAGAACTCCTTGCGCTTCCGGAGTAGATGTCCGAGAGTATGGATATGAAATCTGGCAGCGCAGTAATTACAGGTGCTTCACGAAATATCGGGGCGGCTATCGCTACTCGATTATCAACCGACGGTTTTCCAGTTGCGATTAATTACTATTCCAAAAATGAGCATTCAGATGCTCAAGCTGTCAAAGAAGAGATTGTGAAATCTGGCGGCAAAGCTGAAATTTATCAATGTGATGTCTCGCAAAATGATCAGATTGAGGCGATGTTTCGCGCTGTTACTGCCGACTTAGGAGCACCAAACGTTCTTGTGAACAATGCAGCTACCTCGGTGGCATCTGCGATAACTTTCCGTGAGATTGATGAAAGCGCTTGGGATGAAGTCAGCGACACTAATTTGAAAGGCGTCTTTCTCTGTTGCAAGGCATTTGATAAATACAGCATCCCGGGAAGTTATCGAAGCATCATCAATATCTCCTCAATCCGAGTATCAATTGGGATGGAAGGAAATAGTCATTACACGGCAGCGAAGGCAGCTCTAATTGGATTTGGCCGAGTGCTCGCTCGAGAATTAGGACCATCTGAAATTCGCGTCAATGCAATCTTGCCTGGAGCGATTACTACTCCCGATCAGGCTGCTTATGGAGATGTAGCAGCGCTACATAAAATGATTTTGGATTCACAATCTCTCAAACGTTTAGGGATGCCTGTAGATATTGCCAATCTCGTTTCGTTTTTGGTGAGTCCCGATGCCGCTTTCATCACCGGCCAATCGATCCTCTGCGATGGCGGCTGGGCTTTTCAGTAATTGGCTCGACCCCAGCATCATCCGGTAGATTTTGCGGTGGAGGGCTCGCATAGCGGCCGAGTGCACCGGTCTTGAAAACCGGCAAGGGAAACCTTCGAGGGTTCAAATCCCTCGCCCTCCGCCAGAATTCTCCCCCTTGTGGGCAACTTCACCCCAATGCACCCCACCATCTGTATGGCGTTAACCCCTGAAGGAGCGAGAAAATACTCGTCATTGAGAGCTTGAAAACGACCGAGTAACGACAGAGTAACGACAGAGTGGGGTAGGTAAAAAATGGCTGGAGTTCACGCCGAACACCGAGCGCAAATCAAAGAGCGAACGCTGCGCACGGATCGTTGGTGGTTGCAACCTGCGGCGACTGTATTCGTCCTCGTCAGTTTCATCATTTATGCAACATTCCGCGCATTTGAGAATAAGCACTACTTCGTAGAGAAGGGTGAATTGATTTCACCTTTCTATTCGCCATGTCTTTCCGATGCTTGTGTAGAAGGTACGCAACTTTTTGGAACGCTTGGTCCATCGGCACTCTGGGGATTTGCAATCTCACCAGCGCTATTAATTTTGATCTTCCCACTCGGTTTTCGTCTTACCTGTTATTACTACCGCAAGGCTTACTACCGATCCTTCTGGCAATCACCACCAGCATGTGCTGTCGCTGAGCCACACAAGAAATACACAGGTGAGACCAAGCAACCTCTCATCTTGCAGAACGGACACCGTTGGTTCTTCTATGTGGGATTGATCTTCAACGTCATTCTCACCTATGACGCATTCCTTGCATTCCATGGACCAGATGGTGGATTTGGTATGAGCGTTGGCACATTGGTGCTCCTTGCAAATGCAACTTTGCTCTGGCTTTATTCACTCTCATGTCACACCTGCCGACATACAGTTGGCGGTCGTCTCCGCCATTTCTCCAAGCATCCATTCCGTTACAAACTTTGGACGCGCATCTCAATTCTCAATCACCATCATGCAAAGTTCGCCTGGGTCTCACTCTTTGGTGTGGCGCTCGCCGATCTTTATGTTCGTTTAGTTTCAACAGGCGCAATCACGAATTACTTCTTCTTCTAAGAAAAACGGGGACTAACAGATGAGCATGGAACGTTATTCATACGATGTAGTCGTCGTGGGTGCAGGTGGCGCCGGACTTCGCGCTGCAGTAGAGGCGCGTGAAGCGGGCTTTAAAGTAGCCATTATTTGCAAGTCGCTCTTTGGTAAAGCACATACAGTTATGGCCGAAGGTGGAATTGCTGCAGCGATGGGCAATGCCAATTCATCTGATAATTGGCAGGTTCACTTCCGTGACACGATGCGGGGTGGAAAATTCCTCAATAACTGGCGGATGGCAGAGCTGCACGCCAAAGAATCCCCTGAGCGAGTGTGGGAACTTGAGATGTGGGGTGCGCTCTTTGATCGCACTCAAGAAGGAAAGATCTCTCAACGAAATTTCGGTGGACATGAGTATCCACGACTGGCTCACGTAGGAGATCGCACTGGTTTGGAATTAATTCGCACCATGCAACAGCGAATCGTTGCGTTGCAACAACAAGATGGAAAGAACCATGGCGACATGGAATCTCATATTCGCGTATTTGCTGAAGTCACTATCACCGATGTGCTCGTAGAAAATGGTAAGGCTGCTGGTGTTTACGGATACCGTCGCGAGAGCGGATCTGAATTACTTTTTGAAGCGGGCGCAGTGATTCTTGCAACTGGCGGTATCGGAAAGAGTTTTAAAGTCACAAGTAATTCTTGGGAAGGTACTGGCGATGGCCATGCGTTAGCGCTTCGTGCTGGTAGCAAACTCATCGATATGGAATTCGTTCAGTTCCACCCAACTGGAATGGTCTGGCCACCTTCGGTCCGTGGAATTCTTGTCACTGAATCGGTTCGTGGAGATGGTGGCGTGCTTACCAACTCCGAAGGTCGACGCTTCATGTTCACCTACATTCCTGAGGTCTTCAAAGATAAGTATGCGGATACTGAAGAGGAAGCAGATCGTTGGTATAAGGATCAAGCCAACAACCGTCGCCCTCCAGAGTTATTGCCTCGTGATGAAGTGGCTCGAGCAATCAACTCCGAAGTTAAAGCGGGGCGGGGTTCACCACATGGTGGAGTCTTCCTCGATGTCTCAAAGCGTTTGCCCGCGGAGGAAATCAAGCGCCGGTTGCCGAGCATGTGGCATCAATTTAAAGAGCTTGCCGATGTTGATATCACCGAGCAACCGATGGAAGTTGGTCCAACCTGTCACTACGTTATGGGTGGAGTTCAGGTCGATCCAGATACTGCGGCTGCAGTTGGATTACACGGGCTATTTGCAGCAGGTGAAGTCGCTGGTGGTATGCATGGCTCTAATCGTCTCGGCGGAAATTCCCTATCTGACTTACTCGTCTTTGGTCGACGCGCAGGAATGGGCGCCGTTGCTTACTTACAGAGCAATCCTGGGAGACCATCGCTCTCTGATGGCACAGTGAAGCGAGCGCAGGAGCGTTTAAATGCGCCGTTTACTCACACCGGAGGCGAGAACCCCTACACGATTCACCAGGAGTTGCAGCAGACCACCAATGATCTAGTTGGCATCATTCGCACAAAGAAAGAGTTGGAAGAGTCCCTAGAGAAGTTGGCGAAGTTCCGCCAACGAATAAAGAACGTTTCAGTAACTGGCGGCCGAGAATTCAATCCAGGTTTCCATCTTGCACTTGATCTCGAGAACATGCTTCTAGTCTCTGAAGCGATGGCGCGCTCAGCTCTCATTCGTGAAGAATCACGAGGCGGACATACTCGTGAAGATTTCCCGAAGATGGATTCAAAGTGGCGGCAAGTTAATAACGTCACCTCTGTTGACGGTGAAGCGATTAAGTGTGAACAAGTCAAGGCGAAGTTACTATCCGATGAGCTCTCCAGTCTTTTTGAGAATAGCGAACTATCAAAGTACTTCACCGAAGAAGAGTTAGCCGGAATGAAAGGCGGGTCCAAATAATGGCACGTCCAATTAATCTACGTATCTGGCGTGGAAATAAGAATGGTGGCGACTTCCACACTGTCACTGTTGAGGCTAACGAAGGTGAAGTTGTACTCGATGTGATTCACCGCGTTCAGGCAACACAACTTCCCGATCTTGCGGTTCGCTGGAATTGCAAGGCAGGTAAATGCGGATCGTGTTCTATGGAGATCAACGGAAAGCCACGCCTAGCTTGTATGACTCGAATGAATACCTTTGCAGAGGGCGAAACAATCACGGTCACCCCGCTTCGAGCGTTTCCGGTGATTCGCGATTTAGTTACTGATGTCTCTTTTAATTACAAGAAAGCGATGGAAATCCCCTCATATGCGCCACCAGCAAACCTCAAACCTGGTGAGGCGCGTATGGAACAAATTGATGTCGAGCGAAGTCAAGAGTTTCGCAAATGCATCGAGTGTTTCCTCTGTCAGGACACTTGCCATGTCATTCGCGATCACGAAGAGAATAAGAAATCTTTCGCTGGTCCACGCTTCTTTATCCGTATTGCTGAATTAGATATGCACCCACTCGATACCTTGCGAAATCGAAAGCGAACTGCGCAAGAGAGCCATGGCCTTGGCATGTGCAATATCACTAAGTGCTGCACAGAGGTCTGCCCTGAGCACATCCGTATCACTGATAACGCAATCATCCCAATGAAAGAGCGCGTAGTAGATGTGAAATACGATCCAGTTCGCTGGTTAGGTTCGAAGATTCGTAAGCGTGAGGATATTTCGTAAGTGGAATCGCCACCTCTTCGCCACCTGCTTCTAGTAGGAGTAGGTGGAGCGGTGGGTGCGTTGTCGCGCTATGGTGTAGATCTAATTTTTGAGATTTCCCTAGCAACTCTCATAGTTAATCTATTTGGTGTTGCTATTGCAGCTGTTTGTATCTATCGCTTATCACTCACCCATGAGCAACAACTATTCCTCGTAACTGGTTTTGCGGGTGGATTCACCACCTATTCAGCTTTTGCACTCTTGCTTTATGACTTGACTCTGCCTCAAGCGGGGCTGTACATCGCAGCATCGCTTCTACTTTCCCTCGCGATAATTCGAGTGATTCGTGCAGGTGTGCGATGAAAACTGCGCTCTTAGTAAGTCTTGGTGCATTTGCAGGAGCGCCATTGCGCTACTACATCGATTTTCAATTACGACGGCGATTTGCGTTCCCTGCAGGAATCTTGTTAGTCAATGTTCTGGGTTCGTTTATCGTGGGGTATATCTCTAAAGGGTCAGATGTGCTCCTCACTTTAATAGGGGTTGGTTTTGCTGGCGCCTTCACTACCTGGTCAGCTTTTGCTATTGACCTTAATCGAGAGCAGCTCTATCCACGAAAGTTCTTGGCCAATATCTTTGCGACACTCATTTTAGGAATACTCGCTGCAGGGGTTGGGCGGGCTCTAGCTAGTTAATATATAGAGGTGAGCGCCAACAATCAGATGCCCTGTGATTTTTGCGGCGTTGCTTATGATCCAGTGGCAACTCGATGGTTATGTCCCCATTGTCATATGAAGACTAATTGTTGTGATGGGGCTCCCTGCCCAGTGCCAAACACCTCTATGAACTCTGAAGTGAGCCAATCCACGCTTCAAGTGAATCGGGATCGCGCGGAAGTTCGCGGCTAAGCACTTCCACCCCATCTTCAGTAACTAGTACATCATCTTCAATGCGGATTCCGATTCCACGGTACTCCTCTGGGAAGAGCAGATCATCAGGTTGAATGTAAAGGCCTGGTTCAACAGTAAGCACATGTCCTACAGCTAATTCACCATTGAGATATTGCTCGCTCCGAGCCTTTGCACAATCATGAACATCAATACCGAGCATGTGCCCAGATGCATGCACGCTCCATCGACGATGCAGTCCAACTTCAGGATCAAGAGATTCCTCCGCGGTGATAGTGAGCACTCCTAGACGTTCGAGCCCTTCAGCGAGAACTCTCATACAGGCGTTGTTGATGTCTCGATATTTAGCTCCAGGTTTCACTGCCCGGATTCCTGCCTCTTGTGCAGCAAGCACGATTTCATAAATCTCTCGTTGCGCTTTAGTGAATTTGCCGTTGATAGGAATCGTTCGCGTGATATCTGCGGTGTAGTGGCTCTCAACCTCAACTCCCGCATCGAGCAGCAATAAATCCCCAGAAAGCGCTGGTCCATCATTTCTGATCCAATGTAGAACGCAGGCGTGCGCACCAGCGGCAGCAATCGTGTTATATCCCAATTCATTTCCATCAATTCGTGCTCGCTTATAGAAGGTGCCATCGATTACCCGTTCACCGCGAGGGTGGTTCATTGCGTCGGGAAGAGATTTCACAACATCCGTGAACCCACGGATGGTTGCATTAACTGCTTTTCGCATTTCGCCAATTTCAAACTCATCTTTTACTAAACGAAGTTCTGATAAAGCAATTGTAAGTTTGCCATCATTCTCGTTGACGGGAATTAAAGCATCGAGTTTAGAATCTTCACCACGATGAACCAAAGTCTCTTTCTTCGAAAGTAAGAATTCATCTAGCTCTGTAATATTCCGCGCGCTGATTTGATATCTCTTCTTAATTTCAGCGAGCGCAAGATATCGTCCGACCCAGAATTCACCATGGCGTCGATCGCGATAAAAAGTTTCTAGATTCCGATCATTCTTCGGGTGTACGAAGAGCATTTCCTCGTGCCCTGTTGCGGTTGGCTCGAAGAGCAGAATGGATTCGGGGACGATATCTCCCGCAATCATTCCAGTGAGGTGGATGAATGCAGAGTTGGCCCTAAAGGTGTAATCACAATCATTGTTGCGAACCTTAAATTGGCCAGCGGGAATCAGCAGTCGCTTACCCGGAAAGAGAGCGCTCAGCGCAGCCCTTCGCTGTCTCGACCAGGGTGCGCTCTCATGAATGGCAGAGCTCTCACTCTCGCGCTCACCCCAGCCACGGCGCATCAATTGGCGCAGGGGTTCAGAAACGGGCAGGTCATAGGAGGTAGTGACGGGTTTTTCGCCATCAAAAGTCATCTGAGATAAACCTCCTAAAACTCAAGTTTATCTCGGGGTGCGAACTTGGCTAATCTGCTCACATGAGCCGAGTAATCACCAGCACCAGTCCGCAAAAACCTAGCGATGTCGTTCTCGAAACGCCCGCGCTAACCGCTCCAGAGGTTGCCGCGGCGGTATTACGCGCTCGCGCCGCACAGAAGGGGTGGGGCGAGAATGCGATGGCTCGCGCCGCTGCACTCCGTGGCTGCGCTGAGGGACTTCGCGCGAGGAGCGCTGAGATGGCTGCGCTCATCACTCGTGAGGTAGGTAAGCCCATTGTTGAGGCAAAAGGCGAAGTTGCTCGGGCAATTGCGATTTTGGATTACAACGCACAGGCAGCAATAGATCCAATCGGCACTGTCATTCCCCCGACTACACCGGGATACCTCATGGCAGTTCGTGAACCGTATGGCGTCGCTGGATTAATCACGCCTTGGAATTTTCCGATTGCAATTCCGGTATGGAAGGCGGCTCCCGCGCTCGCCGTTGGAAATGCTGTTGTGATGAAGCCAAGCGGAATGGCAATCGGTGTTGCTAAGTTAATTGAAGAAATTTTCGCGCAGTCACTGCCAAAAGATTTATTCCAAGTATTAGTTGGTGGCGCTGAATGTGGTCAGGCAATTATCGAATTCGCAGATGTCATCTCATTTACTGGCTCATCTGAAGTTGGAGCGCAAATTGTCGCTCAAGCAGCAAAGTGCGGAAAGCCAGTGCAGGCGGAGATGGGTGGACAGAACCCAGCAATCGTCCTACCTGATGCGGATCTTGCGCTGACGGTTGCTCATCTATCGAATGCGTCAATGAGTTATGCCGGGCAGAAGTGCACCGCTACAAGTCGGATCATCGTTGTTGGCGATGATGCACGGTACAAAGAAGTTACAGATGCACTTGTCGCGGGAGTTGAGAAGCTTTCGCCAAATGATCCGGCAACTGAAGGTGTTCTTGTTGGTCCGGTTATTTCTGATAGTGCGCGTGCAGATGTTGAAAATGCTGCAAAAGGCGCGGTTGCTCGTGGTGGAAAAGTTTTGATTGGTGGCGCGCCAGTTGATCGTGATGGATGGTTCTATTCACCGACATTAATTGCAGACCTTGGCCCTGAAGACCAACTTAATCAAGAGGAAACTTTTGGTCCGATTGCTGGCGTCATCCGCGCGAAGAGCGTTGGCGAGGCAATTGATAGCGCCAACTCGGTCCGTTTTGGTCTTACCGGCAGCGTGCATGGCCGCGACCTAGAGGCGACAATTCGAGTGGCTCAGTCATTGAAAACTGGCATGGTTAAGGTAAATGCGCCTACTGCTGGCCTTGATTTTCACGCTCCAGTTGGCGGGACTAAGGATTCCTCGTATGGCGAGCGCGAACAAGGAAAGGAAGGTCTGGCCTTCTACTCCTTCATTCGTACTATCACTTTAGGTGCTGGCAGTAGACGATTCGAATAGTTAGTGGAAAAAGTGATGCGTAGAAAACTTATTGTTCTTTTTGCATCGGCTGTACTTTTTTCGCTCTCAACTTCTCTTCCTGCCGCACAGGCGTTCACTCCTCAAGAGGTCACGCTGGAAGCGCTGTCAGAAAAAAGTTTTAATGGATCTGATTTAAAGTTAATTAAGTTATTGGATCAAACGAGCAAATACACGAAACACTCAATTACCTATCGAAGTGATGATCTTCGGGTATCGGGGGTGTTGTACACGCCAAAAGGTAAAGGACCTTTCCCTGCTGTGGTGTTAGGACATGGATACATCGATACGCGCATCTACCAAAATGGTCAGGGGATGCGTAGGGAACAGGATTACTTAGCATCTCGAGGTTATGTAGTTTTGCACACTGATTATCGAAATCATTCCTTTGGTGATGATGACCCAGAGAGCCAATTGAAATTTCGGATGGATTACAGCGCAGATGTGATTAATGCAGGATTAGCCTTGAAGAGTTCGAAGATTCGTACTCTTGATAAAAATAGAATTGCTTACATGGGTCGATCCATGGGTGGCGGCATTGGATTCAATGTCGCTGTCGCTAAAAGTGCTGAAGGAGTGTTTTCTTCTTACACACTTTTCGCACCGACGAGCTCCAACTATGTTGAGAATTTCAACAAGTGGGGACGAGGTAATGCAGATCGTGCAAACCCGCTTATAAAGTTTGTTGGGTTACCTGAAGATAATCCCGCCTTTTGGGCGAGCGTTTCTCCGAAGAATTATTGGGCCCAGGTGAGTGCGCCGCTCATGATTCACCACGGCGATAAAGATAAAAGCTGTCCGATTCGCTGGGCGCGGGCTGCTACTAAGGGGCTCAAAGCGGCCGGTAAAGATGTGACGCTTCATATATATAAGGGTGAGGGGCACTATTTGGCGGCGGGCTGGGCCAAGGCGATGGATCGGAGCATCGAGTTTATGGGGCGAAACTGGCCCTCCCAGGGCTGATTCCCTCTTCAAGGCTACGACCAGCCATTTTCAACACGCCCGAGCGGGCTCTCTTAGGAATCTCCGCTATTTAGGCGGGTTCTGGGGCTATGGTTCAAGTCAATGCCTTTTAGGTAAGGCCATCTTCTAGCAAGGAGAGATACATGAACAAAGGTGAACTCGTCGCAGCAGCAGCAGAGCGGACCAAGATGCCAGCCAGCCAGGTCGATAACGTCCTCAAGGCGATCATTGATTCGATTCAGGCCGCACTCGTTAAAGGCGACAAAGTAGCCATCCCGGGCTTCGCCTCATTTGAGGTCGTATCCCGCCCAGCACGCCAGGGACGGAATCCTCGTACCGGTGAGACGATGACGATTGCCGCCGGCAAGAAGATCAAAGTCTCTCCATCGAAGGCTTTCAAGGATGCAGTCAACTAAAACTAGTAATTGAGAAATCCCCACACCAAGGAGTTTCAGTGTGGGGATTTTCTTTCTCAGTATATTCACACACTTAAATTCAGAATTAAGAATATATATTTGAGATGATAACAAAGTGCGTCCTAGTCTCGTAGTTCTCAAAGCGCTTGAAGAAGAGTCAATAGAAATCCTTCGTGAAACTGCGGCCTGTTTTGCCAATCCGGTGATGCTTTACTCAATCGGAAAAGATTCTTCGGTCTTGCTTCATCTGGCGAAGAAAGCATTTTATCCGGCGGACATTCCATTTACTTTGATGCATATTGATACTACATGGAAATTCAAAGAGATGATTTCATTTCGTGATCAGATTATTGAGAAGTACGGGACAAAACTTATTGTTAATAGTAATCATGATGGAATTAGAGAGGGTGTAACTCCATTTTCAACTTCCATATCTGAATACACCCGAATAATGAAGACTGTGGCGCTTCGCGAAGGACTAGATAAATATAAATTTGATGCTGCTATAGGTGGTTCACGTCGTGATGAGGAGAAGAGTCGAGCAAAGGAACGGATTTTTAGTATTCGCGAGAGTGGACATCGTTGGGAACCACGGGCTCAACGTCCTGAATTATGGCGGACATACAACACACGGCTAGCTCCAGGACAGACTATGCGAGTCTTTCCTATTTCTGACTGGACTGAAATCGATGTGTGGGAGTACATCTATCAGAATAATGTTGAGATAAATCCGCTCTATTTTGCGAAAGAACGCCCCACGGTTATGCGCGGAAATCAGTTGATTATGGTTGATGATGATCGTTATCCGCTGCAACCTGGTGAAGTACCCGTTAGTCGAAAGATTCGATTTCGCACCTTGGGTTGCTATCCATTGACAGCCGGAGTTACTTCGGATGCCGACACTCTTGAATTGATTTTAGAGGAGATTTCAGCAGTAAAACTTAGTGAAAGAGCGACTCGATTAATTGATGGAGAAAAAGAGGATTCCATGGAGAAAAAGAAGACAGAAGGGTATTTCTAATGTCTTCTGCACTCACTCGACTCGTGACCTGTGGGAGTGTGGATGATGGAAAAAGCACCCTAATCGGTCGACTTCTTGTTGAGACCGATAGCGTGCCACACGACACAGTTGATTCCGCAAAAAAGATTCGCAGAACTGGATCCACGATACCCGCCGGAGAAATTGATTTCAGTCTTCTTACTGATGGATTAGAAGCAGAACGGGAACAGGGAATTACCATCGATGTCGCCTATCGTTCCATGAATCTACGAAACGGCAATCGACTGATCATTGCTGATGCACCGGGGCACGAGCAGTACACCAGAAATATGGTTGTAGCTGCCTCTCGAGCAAACATCGCGTTGGTATTAGTGGATGCTACCCGTGGTATTCGGACTCAGACTCTTAGGCATGCATCTATCTGTTCTCTTGCAGGGGTGGATCGAATCATTACTGTCATCAATAAGCTGGATGCAGTGAACTACAGCAAAGATGTGTATGACAATCTTGTGGCGGAGTTAGAGAGCAAAATCTCCCATCTGACAATTAAAGAGTTAATCTCAATTCCAGTGAGCGCTCTGGCTGGTGATAATGTCTCTAGCAGTAGTGTGAATCTATCCTGGTATCAAGGCCCGACCCTGCTTGAGGCAATCGAGAATTGGGAATCTGCCTCCAATTTAAATGAAGAAAAACATTTTCGAGTTCAATCTATTGCGCGTGCTGAGAATTTTCGAGGCATTAGCGGGACACTCGAAAGTGGAAGATTGCAGGTCGGCGACCAGATGAAAGTCTTGCCTGGCAAAGTTGAGGTCACAATCTCCGAGATCATCAAGTTTGAGGAGAAAAGAGCGGAACTGTCGGCTGGTGAGAGCGCAATTCTCACATTTACCAAAGAGGCGGATGTTGCACGTGGAGACGTCCTCGTAAATAAAGATTCCAGTTTTGATGGTACCGATAGATTCACAGCCAATCTCGTCTGGTTGGATGAGAAACCCTTACTTCTTAGCCGTTCCTATTTACTGCTGGCAGGATCAACGATGTCGCCAGCGATTGTCACGAAAATTAGAGGGAAGCAGCGAATTGTGGAAGGGGGGAGTGAACCTGCTCATTCTCTTCAGATGAATGAAATTGGTGAGATTGAGATTGCGACGGATAAGCCTTTGGTCTTACGTAACTATGGAGAATCGCGAAGTACTGGAAACTTTATTCTTATAGATCGAAAAACCATGCAGAGCAGTGGCGCTGGAATGTTTCTTCATACACTTCGACGGAGTTCTAACATCACCCACCACAATTATGAAATTACATCTGCCGACCGAGCCTTACAGAAGAACCAGAGAGCGAAGGTAATTTGGTTTACCGGGTTAAGTGGTTCTGGAAAGTCAACTATCGCAAATCAAGTAGAGAAGGAACTTTTCGCTCAAGGAAAGCATTGCTACGTGCTAGATGGCGACAATCTACGTTTAGGTATCAATAAGGATTTGGGATTTACTCCTGAGAATAGAGCGGAAAATGTACGTCGGGTAGCTGAAATTGCTCGCCTAATGGTCGATGCCGGATTGATAGTGATTGTGGCTTTGGTGAGTCCCTTTGAAGTTGATCGCCAGGTTGCCAGGGCGCTCTTCGACGAGGATCTTTTTAACGTGGTCTGGGTTAATACCTCCGCAGAGGTATGTGCGGAACGAGATCCCAAAGGGTTATATAAAAAGGCCAAAAGCGGGGATTTACCCAATCTCACAGGGGTGGGACAGGAGTATGAACCACCTGTAAATCCCGAGTTAGTGATTGATGGAACTGAGGATCTAACGGCGAATGTTGCTGCAGTTTTGCGGTTGCTCTCATGACAATTTTAATATTTGTATTAGTGGGCTCGATTGCGCAGCTAGTGGATGGTGCGCTCGGAATGGGCTTTGGGCTCACAAGCTCAACGTTGCTCATCACTTTAGGCGCATCGGCAGTTGTTACCTCGGCAGCAGTACATGTTGCTGAGATTGGAACCACTCTTGCCTCTGGTATTGCACATTGGAGACGAGATAACGTCGATAAGAAAATCCTACTTTGGTTGGCTATACCGGGTGGTATCGGGGCATTTTCCGGTGCGACATTCCTTGCATCATTGAGTTTAGAGCGCGGAAAGGTTTTTATCTCGACAATCTTGCTGATTCTCGGTTTTCTTTTGCTCTTTCGAAATATTTTTTTCGGACAGGGGACGCTTTTTCCTAACGCTCAAATTAACTCGCGCTACATCAAGTTCTTAGGGTTTTCTGGAGGTTTCGTTGATGCAGCAGGTGGCGGAGGCTGGGGACCTGTTGTCACCCCAACGCTATTAGTCAGTACTCAGACCGAGCCACGTAAGGTAATTGGCACGGTGAGTGCGGCTGAATTTGTCGTTGCATTGTCAGCCACCGCTGGATTTGCGCTACAACTGAGTCGTCTTGATGTGGATTGGGAAGTGATTGCAGGGCTTGCTATCGGTGGTGTTTTGATGGCGCCGGTGGCTGCGTTGCTGGTCAGTAAGTTGCCAAGAAAACCATTGGGAATTGCGATCTCGATAGCTATCATCGTGATCAATGGATATAGGTTGGTGATTGGGTAGTGGTGAGAAAAGTTTTTATTCATCCCGGCTTCCATAAGACCGGCACCACTGGACTTCAAACTATTTTCACGGAATCGCGGACCATATTTAAAGATAATGGAATTTTTTATCCTTATGCCCGTGGTGGAGGGCATCACCGTCCAGCGTGGGCGCTCCATGAGCGCATTTGGGGTTGGAAGGATAAAGGCGGCAAGAAGACACCGATTTCGGAGTGGAATCATTTGGTAACACAGGTTAAGAAGGCGAAAGATTCGGCTCTCATTAGCTCCGAATTCTTCTCTGAATTGACGATTGAAGAGATTGATACGATGAAAAACGCTTTTGGTAAGGCTGAGAAGACGGTGATTTTCACTTGGCGCCCTTTACATAAACTTCTCTCATCCTCATATCAGCAATATTTAAAGTATGGGATCAAGGCTGACTACGAACAATGGTTACTTGGAATCTTCAAAGAAAGCGAATATAAGAATTACACGCCTTCATTCTGGGAACGTCATCATCATGGTGAAGTGATATCGAAATGGGTTGAGGTTTTCGGAGCAGAAAATGTCAAGGTAATTGTGGCAGATGAGAAGAACCCCAATTTTCTCTATGACTCGTTCGCTGATGTTTTAGGGATAGACCGCATTTTGGTTCGGGCTGACAAGAACACTAAAAAAAATCGCTCATTGACATTTGAAGAGACAGCGCTTTTGCTCGAAGTGAATAAAAGATTTCCAAAGGAGCGCGCATGGGCCGATTATGAGATGTTTGTCCGCGAGGGCGCGTTTAGTCGACTTGCCAATAGAGATTACCCTGGAGATATAGGGACAAAATTGCTAACGCCAGAGTGGGCATTAGATGCTGCCTTTGCGGAGAACGAGAAGTCCATCCACCAGATTCGAGGATTGGGAATCCAGGTTCTTGGTGATTTGGAGCGGGCAAGTAGCGAGGCAATCCCGGTTGGAGATAATCAGCCGGTGACAAGTATTCCGCTTTCGGTCGCGGCCGAGGCGATTCTGGGTTCGAGTAGTCGTTCTGTAAAACGGATGGCAGGTTCGGTTCTGCTTAAAGAGTTGCGCCGAAGAGCGAGATTTAAGGTACTACGCATCAAGCGGAAAATAATCTAGATTCTGGCTATGAAAATTCTCCTCACAGGAGCCACAGGGCTCATCGGCACCGAAGTTATGAAGACCCTCGCTGCAGCAGGTCATCAGGTAACTGCTACTGATCGTAAAGGTGGCGATATTCCTGTGGGAGTCAATTTCATACTAGGTGAGTTAACTGATGATGCCTTCGTTAATTCACTTGATTTCAACGTTGATGCGATTGTGCATTTGGGATCAATTCCGCGCCCATTCGATGATCAAGATTTTGAAGTTTTTGATAACAACGTCTCGTGTACATATAAGGTATTTTCTAAAGCCGCTGCCAACAACGTGAAAGTTGTGATTTACGCATCGAGCCTTTCGATTTACGGCACTGCGTGGTCTGGCCCCTGGACCTCTCCCGAGTTTGCACCGTTCGATGAATCACTGCCCTTGCATCACTATGAAAGCTATGCACTCTGCAAAGAGGTAAATGAGCGGACTGCAGATATGTGGGCTAATCGCTCGAAGACTGCTTATGTGGGATTGCGCTTTCCTTTCTGCAATACGATGAAAGCGATCGAAGAGCATGCCAGCGCTCAGCGAGATGGCGATAAGGAGACAGTGACGGTAGCGGCAAAAATTCTCTGGGGCTATCTCGATGTGCGCGATGCTGCCCATGGAATCCTCGCAATTCTTGCCGGTAAATCGACTGGATCAGAGACCTACAACTTCACTGCACCAGATACCACCGCGCCACATCCAACGAAAGAGATGCTGGCCAAATTCCATCCGACCACAAAAGTTCTGAGAGAGATTCCTGGGTATGGCGCACTAACCGATTGTTCGCGTTGGATTGCTGCCTATGGGTATCACCCGGTACACCTCATTGACCGGAAAAAATTGGGTATTTAATAGGGGGTAGACTTACCCCTAACACTTGGAGACGTCGCATAGCCCGGTCGAGTGCGCCTCACTGCTAATGAGGTAACCATGAAAATGGTTCGGAGGTTCAAATCCTCTCGTCTCCGCCCTCGCGTGGTTGGTTAGCCAAACATCCCCTAGAATGCATTCTGTTATCGGGGTCGGTGCAATTCCGAACCGGCAGTTAAAGTCTGCGACCCGCACACAGCCAGTGGGCGGTGGACTCAGTGAAATTCTGAGACCGACGGTTAAAGTCCGGATGAGAGATAACGAATGTAGTGAGCGCTGCTTGTATGTAGAAGCTGGCGTTCGCTCTAGTTCTCTTTTTTGCACCCCGAAAACGCGCTCTTACTAGGCGAAGGGGTAGCAAGTGAAGTCCACTCTTGAGATCTTCAATGATCTTGCATCGCTTTCGCGCGCCGCATCAGGTTGGTGCGTGCATAACCCCAATGTCTCGGCAGCGGTATACGACCGTGACGGCAACTTTGTCGCAGCAGGTGTTCATAAAAAGAAAGTTTCCAACGACCATGCAGAGGTTGTTGCGTTGAAAGCTGCAGGTACTCGAGCGCAAGGCGGCACGCTCTATCTCTCGCTAGAACCATGCAATCACAGTGGGACAACGCCTCCATGTGTCGATGCAATCAAAGCGAGCGGCATTAAAAGAGTTGTGTATGCAGTTTCGGATCCCCATCCGATCGCGCGTGGTGGAGCGGAAGCGCTAAAAAAATCTGGAATTGATGTCGTCCACGAAAAAAGTGAACTCCTTGAATTTGAACAGCGAGGTTGGTTACATCGAATTACTCATGGCCGACCATTAATTACTGCAAAGGTTGGAATCACTCTAGATGGCTTTATCGCGGCATCCGATGGAACATCGCAATGGATTACCAGCGAAGAATCGCGACATGATGTGCAAAATCTTCGCTCACAGATGGGCGCCATCATCACCAGCACCGAAACCTTTCTCAATGATCACCCATCACTTTTGCCGCGAGTTGAGGGAGCGGCTGCACCTCTTCGCCTTGTAGTGGGGGAACGAGATGTACAAGCGACGGGGTTTACTCACATCCAGTCGCGCGAGAGCGCTCCATTGATTGATTTGCTCAACAAAGAAGGGATAAACCACGCTCTTGTTGAGGCAGGTGGCGTATTTCTATCTGCTCTCTTCCGTCAAAACCTCATCGATGAACTAGTTATTTATCAGGCACCAAAGCTCCTCGGAAGCGGAAAGAAGTGGGTAGAAAACCTGGGTATCGCCTCACTTTCAAATGCAATGGAATGGGAATGCATCGACAGCCATCGAATCGGTCCTGACGTGAAGTCACATTACAGACGGGTGGTTAAGTGATGTTTACCGGCTTGATCCAAGAACGTGGTGAGGTAATTGACATTCAACACGGTGAAACTTCAGCAATTATCACGATACGTGCTCCACGAAGCGTTGAGCGAGTGGCGAAAGGTGATTCGATTGCGATCAATGGCGTCTGCTTAACTGCAATCGAAGTAAATGAAGAGAGTTTTGCTGCTGATGTGATGGTGCAGACCTTGCGAGTGACCAATCTTGGTCAATTAACACCAGGTGCCCCAGTGAATGTTGAACTCTCGGCGCGACTTGATTCACTGATGGGTGGCCATATCGTGCAGGGACATGTCGATGGGATCGCGGAGGTAATTGAACGTACCCCGGGTGAGAAGTGGGAGAAATTCATTGTGAGAATCCCCCAACATTTATCTTCATTTATCGTTAATCAAGGATCGATTGCACTCGATGGGGTTTCACTTACTGTCGGAGAGATCAATGATGTAACAAGTGCGGTAACTGTCTGGCTGATTCCTGAGACTCTCGCAAAGACCAATCTCTCCAACAAACGCGTGGGCGATAGTGTGAATGTCGAAGTTGATGTACTCGCCAAATATGTACAGCGATTAATAAGCAAGGCGGTGCGCGATGAATAAAGAGGGAAATCTCCTGGAGGCAATAGAACGCTATCGCTCTGGCGGTCTTGTCATTGTCACTGACGATGAATCGCGAGAGAACGAGGGCGACTTAATCGTGCGCGCTGATCTCATCACCCCTGAACAGAGCGCATTTATGGTCCGATATACAACAGGAATCTTGTGTGTAGCAATGACCGAATCGAGCGCGCGTCGCTTAGATTTACCGCGCATGCTCGAACGAAATGAGGATCAACGCGCGACCGCATTTACTGTTTCAGTCGATTTACGCGAAGGGATCACCACCGGGGTAAGTGCAATCGAGCGGACAATGACAATTCACGCTCTCGCCGACGAGAATTCCAGCCCGTCCACATTCTCAAGACCTGGCCACATATTCCCGCTCGTTGCACATCGAGAGTTACTCAATGGCCGGAAGGGTCATACCGAAGCAGGGGTTGCGCTCTCGCTACTTGTGAAAGCACCTGCCTTTGCAGTGCTCGCCGAAATAGTCAATGACGATGGCTCTATGACTCGTGGCGCGCAGTTAACAGAGTTTGCACAAACGCACCAGATCCCCATGATTACCGTCGCCGAAATAAGCGCACTAATGCAAGAGCGTGGCGTGAGTGCTCCACCAGAGGCGCTTGCCTTCAATTGGACCGAACTGCCCGCAGCCGATGGAGATTGGCAGATAGCAACTTTTGATGCTCTCAAATATCGGGAACATGTCATTCTCAAATACGGCTCGGGGATTAATCCCAAGATTCGGATTCACTCTGAATGTTTCACCGGCGATGTTCTAGGTTCACAACGTTGCGACTGTGGTGAACAACTAGACATCTCACGGGAAATAATTAAGGCGCATGGAAGTGGCTATCTGGTCTACCTTCGAGATCATGAGGGACGAGCAATCGGTCTCGACAAGAAACTCCAGGCATATCAATTACAAGATCAGGGGCTAGACACTGTCGAAGCGAACCTCTCCCTTGGTTTGCCCATCGACGGTCGTGAGTGGGCCGATGCTGCAGATATTTTGAATGCCTTAGGAGTCAAGGAATTCACCCTTCTTACGAATAATCCGGAGAAAGCCAAACACTTAACTGAGGCTGGATTTACTGTAGCTATTGAACTTGTCGAAACAACAGTCAATCCATCAAATAAGCGTTATCTCCAGACGAAGGCAGAACGTCTTGGTCACTTACGAAAGGTTTAATAATGGCAGGCGCCGCACCGCAAATCTCCATTCCTCAGTTACCGAATGCAAAAGTCGCCATCATTTCAGCGTCTTGGCACATGGATATTTGTGGGGAATTAGTGTCAGGCGCTCGCCGCGCCTGTATTGCGGCGGGAATCTCTGATATTTCCGAGCTCTATGTACCGGGTTCCTTTGAACTTCCCCTCGCAGCACAACATGCATTTGAACGAGGCGTGGACGCAGTGATTGTTCTTGGTCTCGTCCTTCGAGGTGAGACTCCACATTTTGACTATGTATGTCAGGGCGTCACCCAAGGAGTAATGGATGTGCAGTTGAAATTCTCGAAGCCAATCGGTTTTGGAGTGTTGATGTGTGAGACTCTGGAGCAAGCTCATGCCAGATCTGGCGCTCCTGGAAGTAAGGAAGATAAAGGATACGATGCTGCAGTCGCGGCTCTTGCGTTTCTATAATTTTAGTATTATGAAGTAGTGAAGACATATCGCGTCGCAATTGTTGGTGCAGGTCCTGCAGGTTATTTCACTGCACAAGCGCTAAACAATTCCTGCGATAACGAACGGAATTTTCTTATCGATATGTTCGATCGTTTGCCTACTCCATGGGGTTTAGTGCGAAGTGGTGTTGCACCGGATCATCCAAAAATCCGAACGGTGACGAAAGTTTTTGAGAAGATTGCAGCAGAACCTAATTACCGCTACTTTGGAAATGTCGAATTAGGGCGTGATGTTTATATCTCTGATTTAGAAAAACTTTATGATGTTGTAGTGCTAGCAACTGGAACTTCTCTCGGTAAGAAATTGGGAATCCCAGGTGAAAATCTCCCAGGCGTTATCTCTGCCGCTGATTTTGTCCCTTGGTATAACGGACATCCTGACTATGTCGATGTTAATCCGTCGCTAACAGGGAAGTATGCACTCGTGATTGGCGCCGGGAATGTGGCTATGGATTGTGGGCGTATGTTGGCTCTTGAGCCCCATGAGTTGTCTTCGACTGATATTGCCGATCATGCGCTGGAGGTTTTTCACAATAGCTCGATGAGAGATGTCACTATTGTTGGTCGACGAGGACCAGAACATGCCGCCTTCACTTCACCTGAGTTACGTGAACTTCCAAAACTTGATCAGACCGATGTCTTTATAGATAGCCAACAGATAACGGAAGCCATTGCTCGTGTGGGAAATCGGATGGAGAGCGAGAAGGATCTTCGCTCAAATCTTGAGGCGATGCGAGAAATTGCTCATGCTGAACATAGAGGCAATGAACGGAGACTCTCACTTGCATTCTTACTCACCCCCCTTGAAATACTCGGGGATGGGAAAGTTGAGCAGGTGAGGTTCTCCGTAAACAAAGTGATAGACGACAAAGTTATTGCTACCGATGAGAGTATCGAGTTGCTCTGCGATTTATTGATCTCTGCAATCGGATATGAAGGTTTGGAAATCCCGGGTGTTTCAAATGAGCGTGGCCGAATTGCCAATAACGATGGCAAAGTCCGCGAGGGGGTCTACGTTGTGGGCTGGGCAAAGCGAGGTCCTTCGGGTGTTATTGGAACGAATAAGAGCGACTCCAGCGAAGTAGTGAAAAAGATAATTGCAGAGTTGCCCGCTACTCCCAAAGGTGCCGTTGATATCTCAGGGAGTTTGAGCGGTGAAAAAGTCGTAACCCACGATGGGTGGAGTGCAATAAATGCAGCAGAGTTATCGGCTGGCGAGGCAGTAGGTCGTCCACGACGCAAGGTCGTTTCCTGGTCAGAATTATTGAGTTTGGGAGGGGCCAAGGCCACCTAGTAGGCTCTGCTCCGCTCCAAAAGTAACTGCGCCCGTAGCTCAACGGATAGAGCATCTGACTACGGATCAGAAGGTTAGGGGTTCGAATCCCTTCGGGCGCGCTGGCTATCTCGCACACTCGGTACCATTGCGTCCAGATAAGTTTGCGCCCGTAGCTCAACGGATAGAGCATCTGACTTCGGATCAGAGGGTTGGGGGTTCGAGTCCCTTCGGGCGCGCTTTGGGATTAGGAGTCATTTTTTGCCTAACCGGTATAACTCTCGACTTTGTGTTGCTGATATTCAGCCAAAGTGAATTAGTGGCTTACTGTTATCCTTAATATTTTCGGTCCACTAAATGGATACAGTTAGCAATAAACCACAAGCGAGGAGAGACAGTGTGAAAAAACAATCCCTGAGAATTGGGTCTATTGTCATATGGCACCATCGCGGGGGTAGGGCTACTGGGAAGATTATAAAAATAGTCAAAAAAGGGAGACTAAAAATACCTAAATCAAGGTTAAGCCTCAAGGCCGAGCTAGATAATCCTGTTGCCCTCATTGGATTAATAAAAGATGATGAATTGACAAGTATCTTGGTAGGACATCGCCTAAGCTCATTGAAGCGAAAGCGCCATTAATTTGGTAAGTGATACAAATTCATATCTCAGATCCATAAATATTGAGAGTAATCCAATAGAGATAATCAAGAACGAATTTACCTCGCTACATTCAGGTCCGATTGGCCTTAGCTCAATTAAAGGAGGCCAGAGCGCCGCAAATGACGCTCTAGCCAACCTTGACATAACGGGATATGCCTTAGATCGCTCCCAGTTTTTACCTAAAAAATCAAGAGGGGCCAGTGTTCTCTCTGCCTACATTCGCCATAACTTATTGACCTTGCCTCAGGTGTACCGCTCGGTGAAAAGTGCACCAGATAAAGATCGCCAGAAGTTCCGAGATGAGCTTTTATGGCAAGAGTATTCGCGCCACCTTTATGCTCGTTTAGGAGTGAGACTTTTTGAGAATCTTCGTTACCGTGCAAATTGGGATAGCCCAGGTTATGGCTGGGAAAATGAGATGCTCTGTATTAAAACCGTATTGGTTGAATTAGAGAGTGATGGTTGGTTAGTAAACCAAACACGTATGTGGCTTGCATCCCATTGGACAGTTCGGAACGATAAAGGTTGGCTGCACGGACAAGAAGAGATGTTTCGTAAGTTGA
>Ga0194117_10000283_pt1 | contig 69708 bp, 80 predicted proteins | sample TA2MahsurfametaG_FD_160579 | JGI IMG/M metagenome (GOLD analysis project Ga0194117, IMG submission 160579) | Freshwater microbial communities from Lake Tanganyika, Tanzania - TA2015009 Mahale N1 surface | ecosystem: Environmental > Aquatic > Freshwater > Lake | place: Tanzania: Lake Tanganyika... | reverse complement strand
GCAACAGCGCGATGTCGATGGTCTGCTCATCGGGATTCCGATAATCCAGTGGAACCATCACCGTGCCGCATTCCACCGAGGGGTCGTCGGGAAATTCGTCGCAGGTCTCCCACTCCACCAGATCGACGTCGGTTGGCGCGACGATCTTCGATGACTCCGAGGAGCAGGCGCCCACGGCCCCCAACCACACCAGCGTGGTGACGGCGAAGAGTGTGGTGTTCGATCGAGGTTGGGGCATGTGGGTCTCCTTGCCGCGTAGAATCCTTACCGACGATCGCCGATGCGAAATGGCTCGAACGTAAACCAGTGTTGAGGCCTCACGGCAACATCTGGCTAACGCTCAAGATGGCACGGGCGTGCGTGAGCGCCTCCCCCGGGGCCAGCGACCCACCGAGTTCGACGATGAAGGCGGTGTCGTCGGGATAGGTGCGCCGCTGCCACGTGGCCGCGACGCCCGTGTACGTGCCACCGGTAACTCCTTCCAGCGGGAGGCCGGTGAGTCGCGCGTATTCCTCGCGCACGAACCTGTCCGGACCGGTGGACGGGGCGATACTGAACGCATCCTGGTGGAACCACACGGTGAGATCCGGACGCAGATCCTCCACGAAGGCCACCATGGCCCGCGTCTCGGGTTCGCTCGCACTCGACGGTCCGGCATATTGCCAATTGCCCGGTTGCGCGATCGGTCCCCACTCGTAGGGGAAGTTGCGATTGAGGTCCACACCATTGGCGTTTTGGCGAACGTTCCTCGCCAGTCCGTCGACGTTGAGCGCCGGCATGAGATACAGGTCGACGTTGGCCGGAAGATCGCCCGGTGCCATGTCGAGCAACTCGCCAACCACCTCCAGGCCGGCCTGTTCGTCGCCGTGGATCACGCCCACCACCAAGACCGTGACCCGAGCCGGATCGTCATCTGTGAGTTCGGACCCCGCGGTGTCGAGGCGTCGGATCACGTCGATCGAGGCTCCGAGCACCGAGGCTCCGATGGAGAGTCGGGACTCGGTGGGAGCCATGGTGGTCGTGGTGCTCGGCGTGCTCGACGTCGAGGTGGTGAACGTGGTCGACGGCGCGATCGTCGTGGTTGTGGTAAGAGCGGACGAGGTCGACGACCGGGTCGCGTCCTCGCCGGAACAGCCCGTGAGAATCACCGCCAGCAGTGCGATCGTCAGCGGTGCGAACATCCGTTTCGCGCGTCCGGCATTCGCTCGATCGTCGCTCATCGAGAGCATCGTTGCCGATGCGACGGGGTGTTTGCGACATAATCATCACGTGAGCCTGCAAACCGAGATCGCCGCATCTCATCTGGAGACCCTCATCGAGCGGCTCACCGGGGTTCACAAAGCCGCTCCTGACTCCGAGGGTGACGACACGCCCGTGAGCCGGGTCTACGCCATCTTCAGCGTCGATGTCGAGTGGACCTCCGGACTGTTGGACACCGTGGAAGCCATCAACACCAGGCTCGTCTAACTCCACATCATTTGGGTACGAGACTGAATTCTCTCGGAAGGCGACCATTTCACTTTCACCATGGATGAGATTGAATTCGCGCCGGTGCGTGATGACATCGCCAACGCCGCGAACGCGTTCGGCGATGCCTTGGTGGCCGAATTCGGGGGCACCGCCCGCCTCAAGGAATCCCAGAATTCCGATTACCTAAGGGTTCGCGAGGGCCACGGCCCCATCTACCTGTGAATGAGCCGGGTCACGAATTAGCCTCGTGACGTGTCGTGGCGTCGCTCGCTTCCCCTGATCGGCGCCCTGTCGTTGGTGCTCACGGGTTGTCGCGTCGACATGTACATCAACGTGACCGCCGACGACTCGGGGGCTGGCACCATCTCGGTCACCGTCGACATTGATGCCGAAGCCGTCACATTGGTTCCGGGTCTGGCCGAAGATCTTCGCGTGGACGACCTCGTCGCCAGCGGTTGGACCGTCGAAGGCCCCACCCAGGTGAACAGCGGCGGGTTGCGCGTGGTGGTGCGATATCCCTTCGAATCACCCGCCGAGGCCAACGACGCGCTGTCCCAGATCAGTGGACCCAACGGACCGCTCCTCAACCCCACCCTGAAGCGCACCGTCGACGGGCGCACGGTCAACACCACTTTCGACGCCACCGTCCAGTTGGTCGGTGGAGTGGAGGCTTTCAGCGACGCCGAGCTCAGCAGCCTCATCGGGGCGACACCGTGGCGCAGCACCGCCGAGAAACTGGGCGTCGACCTGAACACGTCGTTCTCTCTCACGTTGTCAGCCAACCTGCCTGGTGAGATCAAGAAGAGCACCGGCACCGTCGCCGATGGCGGAGTCATCTGGAACGCGCCCATCGATGGCACTGCGCAAATCGTGGTCTTGGGAACCTCAGAGACCAAGGTGGACGGTGGTGTCTGGAAGACGATCGCCACGGTCATCAGCTTTCTTCTGGGCTCATGGTTGATCGTCATGGGACTTCTGATCGTGATGGTGCTCCTCGCCCGCCGCCGCAAGCGACCGATCTTGCCTCGTGAACGTCGAGGCTCCACCAAATCGGACACCACACCCGACACCTAGTCTTCGCCCATGGCCCGGCTGCGTCTCGTCTACAACTGTTCCGAATGCGGTGCCTCGCATCCCAAATGGAGCGGTAGGTGCTCGGCGTGCGGCGCCTGGAACACGTTGGTCGAAGACGTCGAAGACCCGAACGCGCCCGACATCGCCTCACTCGCCGCCGGGCTCGCTTTGGTTCCGGCGGCCACTGCCCAGCGCATCGGCGAAGTGGATACCTCGCATGCTGCCCCCCGCTCCACGGGCATCGACGAACTCGATCGCGTGCTAGGTGGCGGATTGGTTCCGGGCTCGGTCACGTTGCTCGGTGGCGAACCCGGCATCGGCAAGAGCACGTTGCTGCTACAAACTCTGGCGGCCTGGCCCGGACGCACGTTGTACGTCTCGGCCGAAGAGAGTGCACAGCAGGTGCGCATGCGCGCCGAACGTCTTGGCGCGGTTCGACCCGACCTGTGGCTGTTGGCTGAGACCGTGCTGCCCCACGTGATGAAAGCCATGGACGAAATCGAACCCGAGTTGGTCATCATCGACAGCATCCAGACCATGGTCGATCCCGAGTTGGGTTCCGCACCAGGCAGCGTGGTGCAGGTGCGTGGTTGCGCGCACAAACTGGTGATGGAAGCCAAGCGTCGCAACCTGCCCGTCATTTTGGTTGGTCACGTCACGAAAGAGGGAGGCCTGGCCGGTCCACGAGTGCTCGAACACGTCGTCGACACCGTTCTGCAATTCGAGGGTGAACGTCACCACGCGTTGCGACTGTTGCGGGCTTCGAAGCATCGATTCGGCCCCACCACCGAACTCGGTTTGTTCGAGATGGTCGAACACGGACTGCGTGGCGTTCCTGATCCCAGTGCGTTGTTCCTCGCCGATCGCCAGACCGGAATCGCTGGCAGTGTGGTCATCCCCACTCTCGAGGGACAACGCCCACTCATGGTCGAACTTCAGGTGCTCACCAGCGCGGTCAAAAGCGACACGCCCCCACGCCGAAGTGTGCAGGGCCTCGACCCCACCCGCTTGTCCATGCTCTTGGCTGTGCTGTCACAACGCTTGCGACAACCGGTGAGCCAGCACGACGTGTACGCATCGGTCGTGGGCGGGGTAAAGATCACCGAACCCGGCAGTGATCTCGGCCTGTGTTTGGCTGTGTTGTCCGCACTCGGTCACCAGCCCATGCGCCCCGACGTGGTGGCCTTCGGAGAGGTTGGTCTTGGTGGTGAGGTTCGCCAGGTGTCGCACGTGTCGCGTCGGCTTGCCGAAACCGCCCGTCTGGGTTTCGGCACCGCCATCGTTCCGGCCAAGTCACCCGACGTCGACGTCGACATCAAGGTGGTACGCGTGAACTCCGTCCGCGAGGCCATGAAGGCCCTCGGCATGAGTGGTAAGGCCGACGGATGACGAATGACAACAGGGTCGAAGGGTTCTGCCACACCCCTTTGTGTGGTGATCGATAACCCGAAAGAAGAGAGCATGGCAACGGAGACCGTCGGGATCAACGGGGGTCGTCAGTCGCCGTACTTTCCGACCTGCAGCGCGGAGTCGACCTCGGCCCACAGTTTCGCCATCGCCGGCGACGGGGAACCATCGCTCCACGGGTCAGCGGCCAACAAGCGCAAGTACGCGCGCCATTCGGTGGTCAAGCCCACTCGATCCCGACGTTCAGCGTGCCAGCGGAGGCGATGGGACAACAGGTCCTCTTGCCCCGGCACGGCCAATAGTCCCTGACCCGTGGCCCAGTACACCCCAGCGGGGTCGTGGGCATCGACGCACATGTCGGCCAACATGCAGGCGGCCTGCACCACCAGCATCACGGCGTCGGCGGCCAGGCCGGTGGAGTCACTCCATCCATAAGACGCCCCCGAAAACGGCGTGCCCCGCACCAAGGACAGCCCGTAGCGAAGAGCTTCCATCCCGCCGTCTTCTGGCCACCGCCGCGCGTGATCGACGCACCGCCGCAGGATGTCGACGTCGCTTGCCACCCCGGTGAGAACCAGCTCGTCATTGAGAGTCACCGCCAACCCGGAGCCACCGTCACCACAGACGTGTAGTGCTCGACGCGCATCACTGGTGATGTTCGCGAACGTGGAGTCCTTCACCGGCTCGGCCCACATGTCGGCGCGGGCCATCGATCGGAAGCGCTTGGACGGATGCAAAGCCAACCACACCACCAGCTCCTCACTACGGGTCCGAGCGAACTTCACGCGGTCCCCGTCGGCGGTCGTCACGCCCACCGGACCCAGCACTCCCGCCACGAAATCGTGGGGTGGAACGCAGCTCGGTCCGTGGATGCGTTCATCAATGACAAACTGGTCTCGACTCAAATCGTCCTCACTCAGCAATTCGACAGCGGGCGACGGCGCACCTATCACTCGCCGGCGCAGTGCATCCCGGGTGACCACCACTCCCAACGCGGTCACCCCCGAAACCAATGGACTCAGCCACAGCGGAGGCGAACCACTGCGATCGGACTCATCTACATCCGCGTCACACGTTGCGGCCCGCGCCTCGCCTGCACCATGAACGACCGGCGTCACGACCAGTCCGACCACCAGATAGCGAGCCACTGCTCCCATGAAGGTCCGCGTGGTCAGTGCACCACGCACCAAACGGACGATGTCGAGCAGCAAAGAACCCAAGATCCATGAAAGAGACCCCGCACCGACAAGTATCGCGACGCGAATGACGACCGGGGCGACGTCAACGTTCACGTACTCACCAAACGAGCAATACGTGTGGACGACACGGAGCGTTCATCGATGCCCACCATCCACAGCAAGGTGGTGGACTGGCGCTGGCGAACGATCACCGTGACCGACGTGAAGTCGGCGCGTATGTCACCTTCCAAACCATGGGCATCGAGAAACGCTCGTGCGGTGGCGGTGGCTCGTCGCGGGTCGATTACGCGCCACCCAGCCCGAACGAGAGTCACTTCCTGAGCCCCGGCACGGGCCGCATTCTCCGCGTGATCACCCGCCGTTACGTGGGCAGCCACCAACCGACCACTGTCTACGGCCAGTCCAGCGATCGCCACGAAGCACAGCACTAAACTCAGCACGAATCCGGACACCACACCGCGATCATGCCCAGGTCGTGGCGATGACTCGACCATCAGTCGCCGCCTCGGTACCGATCGACAACCTCAGTGGATGATGCCGCGATCGTGTAGCTGCCCACACCGAGCAAACCCAGCCCTGCCGTCGAGGTGGAGCAGGTCACGCGGACGGTCACCCACGTGGTTTGACCCACTACCGTCCTTCGCACGCTCACCGAGGGTGAGATGCACGACGAGTTCTGATGCGACAAATCATCGAGTGCCGCCCGTTGAGCCACCTCGTTCATGCGCGGCCCGGACACCAACGAAGCCGCTCGGGCAGCCTGATCCGCAGCGTGGCGAACCACGGTCATTCCTTCACCGGCCCGACCGACGTGCACGACGAAAAGGAGCAGTGCCACCAAGAGCGGCGTCAGCAACACCAACTCCACGACGGCACTTCCCCGATCACGAGTCATCGCTGTGATTCCATCGTCGTGCGTTCCAAGGGCTCGATCACCACGCGGGTGACGACATCAGGGAAGAACAAGGCCACGCGAGGAACGCGCACCGCTACCGTGAAGGTCACCAAACCGTCAGCCATGGAAACTGCCGGTGTGTGGGCCAACTCGGCCCCAAGTTCGGCGACGGTCGTTGTGGCCACCTGAACTCCCGACACCGCGGCCGAGAGTCCGGCGTTCTGAGCCCCGGCGGCAACTGATGCTCCGCGGGCCGCGGCGGCTGAAGCCACCGCACCCGAATGGAATACCAAAGCCGCCTGTACCGCCACCACGAGTACCAGAATCAAAACTGGCAACGCCAAGACCACCTGCGTGGATATCTCTCCCCGATCACGATCGGCCTGCACCGTCGTCATCGATCAACCCAGATCGAGATCGGTGGCCTTGTCGCGCACCTTCCCCGACACGATGACCCCCACCGACAGGGCCAAAGCGATGAGAGCCGCCGCCAGCACGACGGTGGTGGCACTCACTTCACCTCGATCGCGATCGGCCTCCCGCGAGGCAGCCAATCGCACGTTGTAGTACTCCCATATCTGCCGGAAGTGATTCATGTTTCATTTCTCCTTTTGTGTGTCGTGTTACTCGAACTCAGGCGTCGAATCCGGCGCCGATCATGTGCATGGCTGGGTATCCGAGTAGCGCGAGAAATCCGAGGAAGAGCATCACCATCGGCAATCCCATGCGCTCGGTGGCCGAGTTCGCTCGGGCCTCTACGTCGGCCATCTGCTTGGCCCGCATCGACTCGGCCTTGGCCACCAAAGAGGCGGTCATGCGCGCCCCTTGTTCGCCCCCGAGACGAATGGTCGAGGCCAACTGTGGTAACTCTTCCACGCCGATGCGCTCGCCATGTTCGGCCAGCACGTCCCACGGCGAACGCCGGGCGGTCCGGGCCACCTCCAGACATCGAGCCACCGAACGAAAAGACGGTCCATCGCCCACTCGGGACGCGGCCACCAGAGCCGTTTCGATACCGGCGCCTCCCGCCAACAGAATGGATACCAGGTCAAGGTAGGCCGAAAAGGAGGCCCGAAAATTGCGCCGTGCCTCACGGGCCCGGTCGCGTAACTGCCACACCGGAAATTGAAAACCGACGATCGCACCAACCACCGATGCAGCGAGACACGCTCCGGCGGGTAGCGGGGTTCCGGCCACCGAAGTCACGCCGTACATCACGACCGGCAACGCGAGACCAGCCACGGCGACCAATAGTTGCTCCGCCACCAACGAACGTGCGTCACGCTCACAGACCGCGAGGTCTCGGACATCGCCTCGAAAGCGACCGAGGGTGAAGTCGATGGCCCGATCACGGTGGATGCGCCAGGACCACAAAATCATGCAGACACCGAGACCGAATCCCGCACCAAGGAGCGCCATCATGACACCACCTCCGTCTCGTGAGCGACAAAGCGGCTGACCGTCACGAGTCGACCCAACCGCGACAACAACACCAACGACGACGCGAACATCGCCACGATCACCGTCAATGCCACCATGCCCGAGGCCGAGGCATACGGGCGCAGATATTCGCGTTGGAGCAGAACAAGCCCTCCCACGAACCCCACGATCACCATCATGATGATGCGAATGGCGCTGCGTAACCGGGCTCGCGCAACCCACACCCGCATGCGCATACGAACGTCGTCGCGACAACTTTCCGATAGGTGCGTCAGCAGTGAGACCAGATCACGCACGTGATTCTCGGCTGCCACGATCAGAGCCGCGGTCACGAAGTCAGCCAGTGGGTGGTCGATGTCGGTCGCCAGTCCCCGCAGTGCACGGGGCAGGGGCATCACACCCATTCGGGAGGCCAACCGTTGAACGGACGGACGCAAGACATCGGGCGCCGTGGCCGCGGTCGCCGTTAGGGATTGTTCGAGACCCCGTGCGCCGGCGATGGTGTCGCGCAGTTGCTCCACCCAAACGGCTAATGCTTCCACCAGTGCCGTTTCCTCGCGCGGGGTCCGGCGCGAGGAACGTGGACGCCGGAACTCGACCACACGGATTCCCCGTACCCCACACAGCACCAACACAACCCCGGCACCGAGGAGCAAACCCACAAAGAGGCGCGCCATGTCACTCATGACCACACCAGCGCCCGTTCGTAGCCGTGTCGGGCCAGCATGTGGGCCAGTTGCGTGGTCATGGGGAACTGCGCTCGGGCCTCGGTGCGGTCATCGCCTTCGAGCGCGGTTTCCTCGACCCGAGCGAAAAGTTCGTTCGAGACCACCCGTGGACCATCGGCGTCCACGACCTCACGAACACTGGAGACCCGTCGAACGCCATCGCAGATCTCGACGTGCACCACCACGTGAACGGCGTTGGCGATGAGCACATTGACGATGTCGATGGGGAGACCGGTATCGGCCATGCTCACGTAAGCAGCGAGTTTCGAGAATGCCGAGCGGGTGCTATCGGCGTGCAACGTACACATGGAACCGTTGTTGCCCTGGCTCATGGCCAGCACCATGGGAAATGCCTCGGCGCCGCGCACCTCACCCACGATCACCCGATCCGGGTCCATGCGCAGGGCCATGCGCGTCAGCGATGCCAAGTCGATCGCCCCCCGGCCCTCCACGTTGGCACCACGGGTCTGCAGCGCCTCCTGGTCGGGGTGCAGATCGACGAACCGATCGATACCCAATTCGTAGGCGTCCTCAATGGTGATGATGCGCTCGTGTTTGGGAATCTCATTGATCAGAGCGCGCAGGAGGGTGGTCTTGCCGCTACCGGTACCACCCACCACCACGATGTTACGACGCGCCAGAACGGCGGCGCGCAGGAACCGGGCCACGTCCATGCTCATGAGACCACCGCTGACTAGTTGCTCTACGGTCGCCAATTGGAATTGATGCTTACGAACCACCAACGATGGTTCGACGGAGACGTCCATCACTGCGAACAAACGGCTTCCATCGGGTAGGCACAGGTTGCATTCAGCCGAGCTGGCATCGAAGCGACGTTCACCATGGCGACTGCGCGTGGCCAAAGTTCGCACGAGCTCGATCAGTTCTTCGTCACTATCGACCAGGGGAGCACGCTGCTCGCGTCGACCGTCACGGTGCTTCACCCACACCGGTCGACTACCCCGCGCGTGAATATCAGTGATGTCCGGGTCATCCAAGAGAACCTGAAGCGGCCCGCAGCCAAGCACCACGTCGATGGCCCGCTTCGTGAGATCGAGTTCAAGGGCCGAGTCGGCGGCGTATTGGGGGTCGTCGAAGAACATCCGCGCCGCATCACGAACCACTCGGTCCTCGTCGACGAGACCAAGCGAACGTCCGGCGAGGCGAGCGTTGTGCCGAGCATCGATGAGAGCCCCGGTGAGTACCTCGACGAGGATGCTGGTCAGTCCATCGCTCACGGGTTCACCTTCATGAGCCGGATCTCCTCGCGTCCGAGAAAGGTGATGGCCTCCTCGACACCGACCTTCAGGGTGACCACACGACTGCCATCCATCGGATCGGATGGTGTGATGTGCCACACCTCGAAGACCGCTGGCTCGATGGCCGATGCGGTGGAACCATCGGTTCGACGGGTCAGGGTGAGTAGTCGTACCGAATCGCCGGCGTCAATGTCGGCCGGCGCCTCACCGAGAGCCACCGTCAGTCCAACCAGGCCCTCATCGTTGGCTATCGGACTGACCGAGCCCAGTTGCGAGGGGGTGAGCGGTGTGCCGGCCGAGATATCGGTCATGGCCCGCAAACCAACTGCGTCCTCCAACGACGCCGCCCGCACCAAATCGATGTCATCGGAACTGGTGAGGGTGATGGTGCCGAAATCGGATTCCTGCAGTACCTCGCCCCGCTTCACGTCGGAGGTAACCACCAACACCGAGGTGCCCACCACCACGGATCGGCTCCATGTCATTGCTCCCACCACGCAGGCCGCGATGATCAGCGCGCCCACGGCCACCTCGGGCGTGCGCACGGCATTGGTCCGGGCGCTGGTCAGTCGGTTCACTATCGCAGTCATGTTTTCTCCGGGTGGGTTCAGCGGTGACTCGGGTGTGCCATCGAGAATGAACCACAGCCCCTTGAAGATGAATGGGTCGCACGAACCACACCGATCTCGGCTCGGTAGATTGAAGTCGTGACCAGCGAGCCCCGTCCCACTCGTCGCCGGGCCCCCGCGGTGCTGCCCCAGTCGAACGACCTTTGCTGGTGCGGATCAGGTCGTCGTTACAAGCGTTGCCACAAAGGGCAGGAGGGCCGGATCGAACCTGGGGTGATCTCGCCCATGCGTTCGGTACCCGACCACATCGTGAAACCCGGTTATGCGCTCTCCGGCGAAGTCACCCGCTGGAGCGAGCCCGCAGTGAAATCCCCCGAGATCATCGAGCGCATGCGCCACGCCGGCGCGATGGCCGCCGACATCCTGCGTCGGGCCGGAGACTTCGTGAAACCGGGTCTGACCACGAACGACATCGACGTTTTCGTGCACGACCTCACCATCGAACGAGGCGCCTATCCCAGTCCGCTCAACTACCACCGCTACCCCAAGAGCGTGTGCACCAGTCTGAACGAGGTCATCTGCCACGGCATCCCCGACAGCACGGTGATCGAGGATGGTGACATCATCAACCTCGACGTCACCTGCTACGTGGATGGCGTGCACGGGGACACCAATGCCACTTTCATGGTGGGCAACGTCAGCACCGAGGATCGACAACTGGTGAAGGTCACCGAGGAATGCATGTGGCGGGGTATCAGGGCGGTTGTCCCCGGCCGTCCCCTGAGCGATATCGGCAAAGCCATCGAGGACCACGCCACCGCTCACCGCCTGGGCGTCGTGCGTGCCTTCATCGGCCACGGCATCGGCGAGCAGTTCCACACGGACGTTCAGGTTTTGCATTACTACGACCCGCGCAACAACACCATCATGAAGCCCGGCATGGTGTTCACCATCGAACCGATGATCACCTTGGGAACCTGGCAGTTCCACATGTGGGACGACGACTGGACGGCGGTCACTGCCGACGGCAAGCGCACTGCCCAGTTCGAACACATGGTCTTGGTCACCGACACCGGTGTCGATGTTCTCACTGCCGGGCCCGACGCGGTCTCACCGGGCAGGTAGCGTCCCCCGCCGTGACCCAGCGCTTCGTCTCGTTCGACCGCCGACAATGGGCCGAGCTCCGCGCCGCCACGCCGATGACATTGCGCGAGGCCGATCTCGAAAACCTGCGGGGCATCAACGAGCGCATCGACCTCGACGAGGTGGCGGCGGTGTACCTGCCACTCACCCGACTGCTCAATCTCTACGTCTCAGCCACCCAAAACCTGCACAAGGTGAGTGCCACTTTCCTCGGCACGTTGGCTCCCAAGGTTCCCTACGTGATCGGTGTCGCCGGCAGTGTCGCCGTGGGCAAGAGCACCTTCGCCCGAATTCTGCAAGCCCTCTTGGCACGCTGGCCCGATCATCCCAAGGTGGATCTCATCACCACCGACGGCTTCTTGCTCCCCAACCGCGTGCTCGATGAACGCGGCATCATGAATCGCAAGGGCTTCCCCGAGAGTTACGACACCCGCAATCTTCTGAGGTTTCTTCGCGAGGTGAAAAGCGGACGTCCGACCGTGGATGCGCCGGCGTACAGCCACGTGGTGTACGACATTGTCGAGGGCGAACACGTCACCGTGTGTCAGCCCGACATCTTGATCCTCGAGGGGCTCAACGTGTTGCAAGTTGGCACCCCCGGCAACGAGGCCGCCGAGTTCGTCAGCGACTACTTCGACTTCTCGATCTACATCGACGCTGACGAGACCGACATCGAAAAGTGGTACGTCGATCGGTTCCTGAGCCTGTGCGACTCGGTGTTCCAAAACCCCGACAGTTTCTTCCGGCACTTCGCCCATCTCTCGCGTGACGAAGCCATCGCCACTGCCCACGGCATCTGGCAAGGCATCAACGGTCTGAACCTCAGCGAAAACATCGAACCCACCCGCGAGCGAGCTTCGTTGATCCTGCGCAAGGGCGCCGACCACCGGGTGAGCGACGTGCGACTTCGGAAACTCTGACAAACTTTCCCCGTGGCCAAGAAGAAGTCCCGGAAGCGCAAACAGCCGAGACGGTCGCGGCTACCGCTCTTGGTCGCCGTCGCCGTCATCGCGGCTGGCGCCGTTTACTACTGGTGGGGTGACGAGGACCCGACGACCGAGACCGTGGTGCCCATCGAAACCACGACGGCCCCGGACGTGACCGACTCGACCCCGGCGCCCGACACCTCCGCCAACGTCTCCACGGTGGCTCCGCCGATCACGGTGTACAGCGACACCCTCGGAGACGTCGAATTCGACCAATTGCTCGATGACTGGACGGTGGTCGAGGCCCCGGTACCCCCCGCCCACTCGGCTCCGATCGAACCGGATTGGGTCGTCGGCAACCGTATCGACGTCAGTCTCCCCGACGGCCTCTACTGGGGATATCTCCAGGGGGTGTTCGACGAAGACGTGCGGGGCTTCAACTTCGACGTCACCCAGGTGCACTTCGGCATCGACGCCTGTCGCGAGGTCTTCGGCGATGGCGAGGAGGTGTGTTGGAACAACTACGGGATCACCCGAGTGGCCGGAGGGGACCAGCTCTACCCCGCGTACCTCGACGACCTGCTGTACACCTCGGTGTTTCTCTACCCGACCGACGACGGAAGCCTGCGCGACGCCTTCGTTGCTCCAGCCCGCTTGTGGGAGATCGTCCAGACCGGCGAGGAGATCGCCGACTCCCCGATCCGTAGTTGGTACCTGCTCACGATCATCGACGGCAAGGTGATCGCCGCCGAGGGTATCTACACGCCGTGAGCAGCACATTCACCGCCACCGCACACTTCTTCCGGAAAGGTTCGTTCAACTAATCATGAACATCATCATCATCACCCTCCTCGTCGTCGCCATCGCCCTATTGGCCATCAGCCTGCGCAAGCCGACCGCGTCTCCGTCATCGGCGACCGGAGAATCACTGTCAAAAACCGACATCGAATCCGCTCTCGCCTCGGCGCAGGCCGAGGCCCTCACGCGGATGATGGATCAAATGCGCCACGAACGCGAGGCCATCGCCGACGAGGCACGCAAGGCCCAGGCTGATCTCCTCAATCTGGCCACCGAGAGCATTGTGAGGCAGGGTGTCGATCAGTTCGGAACCAAGGCCGAGGCCATCGACAAGGGTTTGCGCACCGTCGCCGACCAAGTCACCTCCCGTATGCAAGAGATCGACCGGGCCATCAACGAACTCCGCGAAAGTAGCTCACGCCAGTACGGAACCGTTGAACAAGCGGTGGCGAACTTGTCGATACGAACCGAAAATCTGCGCGACGTTCTTTCGAATTCGCAGGCCCGCGGACAGTGGGGCGAGCGTCTCGCCGAGGATATGTTGCGCGCCGCCGGCTTCCTCGAGGGGATCAACTACCAGAAGCAGTCCACGATCGACAGTGGCGGACGACCCGACTACCGTTTCGACGTTCCGCCAAATCGCGTGCTGTACATGGATGTGAAGTTTCCCCTTGACAAGTACTCGGAATACATCACGACCGACGACGACGTTGTCCGTGCGACCGCACAAAAGTCCTTCGTTGCCGCCGTGAAGGGTCACGTCGACGCTCTCGCCAAACGTGACTACATCAACAACTCCTCAGACAACACCCTCGATTACGTGTTGATGTTCGTGCCGAACGAGAGCATCAGCGGATTCGTCCACGAATCCGACCCGACGCTCATCGACTACGCCCTCGAGCGCAAGGTCGTGCTGTGCTCGCCACTCACCCTCTACGCGTTCCTGGTTGTCATTCGCCAGGCCGCCGACAGCTTCCACACCGAGAAGACGGCGGCCGAGATCATGCAATACGTCAACCTGTTCCAGCGGCAGTGGAAGCAATACACCGAGGCCATCGACAAAGTCGAGAAAATTTTTGAGAGTCTTCAGGACCAACTGGCGAGCATCAACACCGACGGCACCCGCTACAAAAAGCTCAACGCCCAGATCAAGAAAATCGAGAAGTTGCGGACCAAGCAGGGAATCCCTGAATTGACAGCGGTAGCCGACGACGATCCAGTCGACGACTCCGACGAGGAGTGATCACCCCTCGGTCAGATTGCCGCGGCGGACCGCTTCGGCGATGACGTCCTGCGTGTACTCCCACAAACGCGCCGAGCCATTGCCGATGGGCGATAGTCGCTTCACGGCCTGAGGCTCGCTGATGCCGTGCTGGCGCCAGGTCGACATCTCGCCCACCATGTGGTTGAGCATCGCCGGCTGCATGCGGTCGACGGCGTTGGCATAACGGCTCTCGGCCGTCTCCACCGCCTCGTACTCCTCCCAGAGCGCGCGCAGTCGAGCATGTTGGTCGGCGGGTAGCAGACCGAACAGACGGTCGGCCGCGCGTTGCTCGCGCTCGCCCTTGTCGGAGTTGGCCGTGGTGTCGTACGCAAAGGTGTCACCGGCGTCGATCTCGACGATGTCGTGTATCAGACACAACTGCAGCACGTGAAGAAGATCGACATCTTCGTTGGCGTGTTCGGCCAACACGAAGGCGAACATGGCCAGATGCCACGAGTGTTCGGCGGTGTTCTCACGACGCGTGCCGTCGGTGATCAGTGTCTGCCGGTTCACCGACTTCAGCCGGTCGATCTCCATCAGGAAGTCGAGTTGCTGCTGCAGGCGGTCGGTCACGACACCACCAAGGACGCCAACGCCCAAACCGCGGCGGCCAGGCCAAGGCCGGCCATGAAAATGCTGCGACTGACGGGGGCCCGGGGCAAGTCGCCCTCCTTGGCCCGCGGTGGCGGCTTGATAATGGCCAGAGTGTTGCCGGCGAAGAGAGCCCCGCCCAGCGCCAGGACGAGCCACTTCAACAAGTCGTCGCCGAGAAACATGCCTCCATTGTGCCAGCCGCCGGAGAGTTGGTAAGACTGCGGACATGGGATTCCACCACGTCGCCATCGCGATCCGCGACACCAAGGCCAACTACGACTTCTACACGAACGTGATGGGGTTCGAGTTGGTCAAGACCGTGACGGCACCGACGCCCGAGGGGGGTTTCTCGAAGCACTTCTTCTACTCCACCGGCACCAGTCCATCGGGGGAGCAGGGCATGATCGCCTTCTGGGAGATCCACGTCGACAACCTCGCGGGCTTCGAAACCAATCTGAACAAGGGCGCCGGGCTTCCGTGGTGGGTCAACCACTTGGCCTTCGATGCCCCCACCATGGCTGATCTCGAGCGCCATCGTGAACGTTGGCGTGGTCACGGTCATGCGGTGCTCGAGGTGGACCACGAGTTCTGCCGCTCGATCTACATCCGCGATCCCGAGGGCAACACGGTCGAGTTCTGTCACACCACCCGCGACTTCACGACCGAGGAAAAGGCCCACGCCATGGAGTTGTTGATGGATCCGAGTCCGCCGATGGAGAAACAGTTCGCCACCTGGCTGTGGCAACCCGAGGGTGACCCGATCGTCATCCCGGCCGGCTGACGCCGGAACCGTTCATCCAACCCCTTCGTCGATGTCGGTGCGATAGCTGACATTTTCGAAACGCGTGATGTCGCCCCTGAACACCAGCTCGATCGTTCCGTTGGGCCCGGCACGATGTTTCTGGATGATGACCTCGGCAATACCCTTCTTTTTGTTTTCCTCGGAGTTTTTTTCGCCCCGGAACATCTCGGGGCGGTGCAGGAATATCACGATGTCGGCATCCTGCTCGAGCGAGCCACTCTCGCGGAGATCGCTCAGTTGCGGGCGCTTCTCCTGGCGTGTTTCGAGTTGCCGGCTGAGTTGGCTGAGCGCCAACACCGGCACCTCCAGTTCGCGCGCCAGGATCTTGAGGTTTCGGCTGATCTCGCTGACCTCCAACTGACGACTCTCGGTGTTGTTGCCAGTCATCAATTGCAGATAGTCGATGACGATCAAGCCGATTCCGCCGTACTTGGCCTTCAAACGACGAGCCTTGGCACGAATCTCCATGACGGTGACCCGCGGGTTGTCATCGAGAAAAACCAATTGCTGATCGAGGCGACCGATGGCGTTGTTGATGTTCGACCACTCCGAGACGGTGAGGTTGCCGGTGCGCAATTTGCTGGAATCCACGCGGGCCTCACTGGCCAAGATTCGCATGGTGAGTTCGCTGTGGCTCATTTCCAAGGAGAAAACCAACACCGGCAAACCGGATTTCTGGGCCACGTTGGTGGCGATATTCAACGCAAAGGCGGTCTTGCCCATGGCCGGGCGAGCGCCGACGATCACCAACGACGACTTCTGTAGGCCAAGGATCCTGGCGTCGAGGTCGACGAAACCGGTCGGTACGCCGGTCAACTGCACCTTGCTGTCGAAGCGCCTCTCCAGTTCATCGGATGCGGCCTCGAGTAGTTCGCGCAATGGACGAGTGGAGTCGACAACGCGCTGTTCGGCCACGGCGAACACTCGCGACTCGGCATCATCGAGTGCCTTGTCGACGTCGTCCGGCTCGGTGTACGCAATCTCGGCGATCTCACTGGCCACGCCGATGAGACGACGCAGTGACGCCGTGTCCAGCACGATCTTGGCGTAGCGACCCACGTTGCCGATGACCGGCGTGGAGTTCTGTAATCGCAGCAAAAAATCGAGGCCTCCAATGTCGTCCAGCAGGCCCACTCGACGGAGTTCGTCGGCCACGGTCACCGGATCGACGGGTTCGCCCACGGTCAACAACGAACGCATGGCGTCGAAAACATGTTGATGCGCCGGCTTGTAGAAGTGTTCGACGCTGACGCCCGATTCCGAGGCGGTGTTCACTGCTTCGCGCGAAAGCAACATGGCGCCGAGCAACGACTCCTCGGCGTTCAGGTTGTGCGGGGGGACACGTGTGGCCATCGCTCAACATCCTGCCCGTCGCAGGTTGTGTACGACAATAAGGAAAACCCTGTGGACCGCCTGTGGATAAATCCGCGACGGGGTGAAGGTCACTTGGCCGTGACGTTGATGCTGATCGCGAACTGCACGTCGTGGTGCGGTCGAGCCGTCACGCTGTACTCACCCAGGGTCTTGATGTGATCCGGGATGCTCAACTTCTTGCGGTCGAGATCGATGCCGGTCTGCGAGAGCACCGCACCGGCCACATCGGCGGCCGTCACCGATCCGTACAAACGACCCTCGGCGCCGGACTTCACCTTGATCTCGATGACCTTGGCCACCAGTGTCGCGGCCACGGTCTGAGCGGCCTCACGATCGGCGGCATCGCGCAGATCGCGACGGCGACGCATCGAGGCCGCCTGCGACACCGCCCCCTCGGACGCCGTGATGGCCAATCCGCGGGGCAGCAAGAAGTTACGACCGTGACCGTCGGCAACATCGACGATGTCGCCACGTTTACCCAAGCCGTTGATGTCGGAACGAAGGATCACCTTCATGATCAGGCCACCTCACCCTCGGTGTCGTCGGTGGTGTCGATCGCCGACTCGACGCCAGCGTCGACCTCATCGATGACATCGTTCTCGGTCTCGATGACCCGATCGACCATTTCCTCGGTGCGGGGACCACGCGGACCACGCGGACCGCCGCGACCCACCGACGCCACGCGCTTGGTGTACGGCAACAACGCCATCTCACGAGCGTTCTTGATGGCGGTGGCCAACTCACGCTGTTGTTGGACCGTGTTGCCGTTCAGACGTTGCCCGCGAATCTTGCTGCGATCAGACATGAAGCGCTGCAGCAGATTGATGTCCTTGTAGTCGATGTACTCGATTTTTTCGGCCGAGAGGACATTGGCTTTCTTCTTGAACTTACGACCGTTGTCCTTGGGGGCGCGGCCCCGGGCGGGCTTCTTGGAGTCTTTGCTCATTGCGGTGTTCCTTGTCGGTGATATTCGAGATGATGTGAACGAGATGGATCAGAAAGGCTCTTCATCGCCGAAGTACCCGTCGTCGGTCGGGGCCGGCGCACCACCACGGTTGCCGGTTCGGGGGGCCGAACCACCATCGCCGCTCCCGCGACCGGGCGTGCGCTCGATCGTGGCCGTGGCCCAACGCAAGGTGGGTCCGACCTCGTCGGCGATGATGTCGACGGCGGTGCGCTTGGCACCTTCTCGGTCGGTGAACTCACGAATGTCGAGACGACCGGTGGCGAAGATGCGGGTGCCCTTGGTCAGCGAGGCGGCGATGTTCTCCGCCAACTGATCCCAGGCCACGACGTTCATGTACGAGGTCTGCTCCTGCCACTCGCCATTGACCTGATACCGACGATTGACGGCGATACCGACGTTCACGGTCGCTTTGCCCGACTGGGTGAAGCGCAGTTCGGGGTCGCGGGTGACGTTGCCCACGACGGTGATGGTATTGGGTGCCATTTCTTCTCCTGAGACTTCTCTGGTGGTTGCTGTTGCTGGTGGTTGGTGGGGATGAAAGACGAGGCTCAGACCGCCACGAGGCCGCGGCGAGCCGCCTCGGCGTCGGGAAGTCGGAGCAACTTGTGGCGCAGGACGTCGTCGGCGATGCGCAGGGAACGCTCGAGTTCGTCGAGGGCACCGCCGGGAGCGGTGAGATTGAAGACGATGTAGTACCCGTCTTCCTTTTTGTTGATCGGGTAGGCCAGGCGGCGCTTGCCCCACCAATCGACCTTGCCGTGAACGGACCCGCCAGCGGCTGTGGCGCCCGTGGTGACGGTGGCGACCCACTGTTGAGCCGTGGGCTCCTCGAGCGAGCCGTCGAGGATGATCATCAATTCATACGCACGCATGAGGCGTGTGACTCCCTTCGGACGCGGACCCTGATGGGACCGAGGCCCCCGAGGGGGCAGAGATATGGACACCTCGAGTGTATCGGGAGCAAGCGAAGAACGTCACGGGGACCACCATGGCAGAGGGGTGTGTCCGAGATGTCGATCAGGGCCGGGTCAGGCGCACGAAAGATGATGCCAGCAGGCCCACGCCCCACGACACCGCGCCCTCGCGCGTGGACACCGAGCCACCCACCCTCAGGACTCCGGCCACCGGAACGTCGCGGGGACCTTGAAACACCAGAGCCGGTCCCCGGCCCTGTAGTCCCCACCACACCGCGATGATGCCGATGATGGTGGCGACCACGCAGAAGGGAACCACCAGGGTTTCACGGGGCATCCGCGAGGCCAGACCCAAGGAGAACACCGCGCTGAGAAGCAACATCACTCCCACCGCCGACAGGGCCAGGAACAGGTGCTGCAGAAGTCCGGACACCCCGAGTCCACCGGCGTCACCACAGTCCACCATGGCACGCATGGGCATGGCGGGGTCATCGTACGGAGTGACCCGCAACAGTTGGCATGGGGTCCCGTCCATCATCTGCGGCAATCCGTCGATGAACTTCACGGTGAACGCGTCCGACGTGCTGGCGAGAACCAAGAGCGCGATACAGCCGAGTAACACCATCACCAAACCGGTCATGGCATCGCGTCGCAGGCGCCGGCTGGCTTCGTGGGGCAACCAGTTGTTGCGTCGGATCGAACTACGGGCTTTCCCACCGAGCTTCACCATCGATCACTCCACATCCGCTATCCGACACGGCGATTCGCTCGTTGACCACCGATGGGCAATACCCGGACCAAATGGTGCCAGCGACACGCACAGCACGCCTCCACGACGTAGGCGGTGTATTCATCGGGGCGTCGATGGAATTGCGCCAACTCGTTGTTGTCGGCCACCGCCTTGCCGTGAGCGGCCAGACGTGGGCCGAAAACGTAGGTGACGAGAACCAAGTTCGCCTCCTCACAGATCGGACAGCGCGTTTCGGTCTGTTTGCCGATACCGCGCGCCGCCCGCAGCAATTCGGGATGCGCGTCGCACACTTCCTCTCGCCCGAGCCGGCCGCGGTGGTACTCGTTGATCAGGTGTCGCCGCGCCATGCGGTGATCGACGAGACCCGCGCGGAAGGAGGCCACGCCACGGAACGATCCGCTGTCGAACGTACCGTGCGTGCTGGCCATCGCCGAGAGACTACCCGTCACCCGTCAGTGACCGAGACTCGCCCGGTTGGTCGTCCACCACGCATCCAGGCGTCGCCGGATCTCATCATCTCCGATGATCCCCTCGTCGAGTCGGATCTCGAGGAGGAACTTCATTGCCCGTCCCACCGCCGGCCCGGCCGGAATTCCGAGGTGCTCCATCACCGCCGTGCCGTCCATTTCCGGTCGGATGGCCCTGAGCTCCTCGCGGGCCGCCAATTCGGCGATGCGCTCCTCGAGTTCGTCCATGCGGCGCGACAGACGGGCCGCTTTGCGCTCGTTGCGAGTGGTGCAGTCGCACCGGGTGAGCACGTTGAGTTCGGACAAAAGGGGCCCGGCATCATTCACATAGCGACGCACGGCCGCGTCGCTCCAGCCCATTTCGAAGGTATGGAACCGCAGATGCAAGCGCACCAATTCGGTGATGGCTTCGTTGTCCTCGTTCGAATACTTGAGCGCGGCCAGACGCTTACGGGTCATCTTGGCGCCCTTGACGTCGTGCATGTGGAACGTGGTGCCCTTGCCCTCCACGAAACCACGGGTGGCTGGCTTGCCGACATCGTGGAACAAGGCGGCCAACCGGGTGATACGAAAATCGAATTCGGGGTGAGCATCACGTCGCACGTTCTCGATGACGGCGAGCGTGTGGGTGAGCACATCTTTGTGCCGGTGAATCGGATCGTTCTCCAGCCGCATCGCGGGTAGTTCCGGAAGGAAATGGTCGGCCAGTCCGGTCTCCACGAGGAACCACAATCCCGCCGTCGGCGAGTCCACCACGATCAACTTGTCCAGTTCGTCGCGAACACGCTCCGCTGAGACGATCGACAATCGATCGCACATGCTCTTCACCGCGACCACCAATGCGGGCACCGGCTCCATACCCAATTGAGCGATGAAACGAGCCGCCCGCATCATGCGTAGCGGATCGTCGCTGAAGCTGATCTCGGGATCGAGAGGCGTGCGCAGGACCCGGGTCGAGAGGTCCGCGACACCGCCGAATGGATCCACGAGCGTGGGTGAGTCGCTGGTGACCTCGAGGGCCATGGCGTTGATCGTGAAATCGCGGCGCGACAGGTCAGTCTCGATGTCGACGGAAAACACCACATCGGGCTTGCGGGTGTCGGAGTGATACACCTCGGCCCGATGCGTGGTGATCTCGTACACCCGCTCGCCCTTACGGGCACCAATGGTGCCGAAGCGTTCTCCCTGGGTCCACAAAGAATCGGCCCAACCAGACAAGAGGCGTTTGATCTCGTCGGGTCGGGCGTCGGTGGTGGCGTCGAAGTCCAGGTGCCGGCCCGGGTGGCCGCTCAACAAATCACGAACCGTACCCCCCACCAAGTACAAGCGATGACCGGCATCTCGAAACAAGACCCCGACGTCGGACAACTCCTTCAAAACCGGAGCGAAACGATCGGGGATCACAAGTTCAGGTTATGACCCGTGGCGTTCCAAAAGGCGCGGATCTCGTCGAGGCGCGCCGCCGACTCCTCGGTACCCCCCGACGTCGGGGCCTCGGGTCGAAATGTCGATCCGACGAGAGCGGCCATGGTGGCGGCAGTGCTCATGCGTAACGCATCGAGGTCGTAGCCGCCCTCGAGCATCACCAATCGTCGCCCGGCGGGCACCACGTCCAACAGAGATGCGATCATCGAGGGATAATCGCCCGACGACAACCCCATCTGGGTGATGGGGTCGTTGCGATGGGCGTCGAAGCCCGCCGACACGATCAGCCACGACGGACCGAAAATCCGGCTTCGAGGAATCACGAGTTCGTCGAATGCTCGACGATACGAGTCTCCCGTCGTGCCCGGGGGCAACGGTACGTTCATCGTGAAGCCCCGTCCCCGCGCGTCAGGACCGGCATCGACGCCGATCTCATCGAACCAACCGGTTCCCGGATACAGGGGCCATTGGTGCAACGACACGAACATCACGCGCGGGTCGCTGGCGAAGATGTCCTGGGTGCCGTTTCCGTGATGGGCATCGAAATCGACCACCAGCACCCGCTCCCCTCGGTCAGCCAAATGAGCGGCAGCCACGGCGACGTTGGAAATCAAACAGAACCCCATGGTTTCGGTTCGAGTGGCATGATGACCCGGAGGGCGCACCGCACAAAACGCCGCGTCGGCCCGACCGGCTTCCAACGCCTCGATGGCGGTCAGCCCCGCTCCCGCGGCCAACAAGGCCGCAGTCAATGACCCACTCGACGCCCGGGTATCGGGGTCCAGACGTCCACCCCCGGCACGCACCACTTCTTCGATGCGGTCCAGATGATCACTGGTGTGCACCCGCAGCACCTGCTCGCGGGTCGCCGGGAGAGGCTCGAGGGGCACGAGGGCCTCGGTGATGCCGGCGTCGCGGGCGCCATCGATGACCGCCCCCAACCGCGCCGGTCGCTCTTGGTGGGTGGGGCCATTCACGTGATCGAGGTACGCCTCATGGGTCAAGAACAGCAACGACATCAGGGCGCACGATAACCGTCGCCACTACCGTCAGGAGGGTGACGGCGAAAGTGTTGGACGACGGAACCGTGCGCGCTCGCCTGCGCCCGTGGCCTCGTGAGGTCGGTGTCGCTCATCTGGTATTGACCGATCACACCGTGCCCCCGCGCTCGACCACAGTGCGCGACTGGATGGACCTCGTCGCTCGCGACGGCTACGCCACCATTCGTACCGGTGCGCTCTCCCGCGAAGCCGCGGGGGTGTTTCTCGATCACGGCTTCGTCGAGATCCAGCACCTGGCGCTGTTGCGACTCGATCTCAGCGACACGACCATCGCTGAGCCCCACCATCGCACCCGACCCTTGCGCACGAATCGGGCCTTCGAGACCGCCGCCCGCATCGACCACAAGGCCTTCGACGACGGATGGGAACTAGATGCCGCGGGGATCCGCGAGGCCTGCGAGGCCACCCCGGTGCACCGCATCCGACTGGCCCTCACCACCGCCGACGAACCCGCGGGTTACATGATCACCGGACGCAACGGGTCCGCGGGGTTCGTCCAGCGGTTGGCGGTGGAGCCCGGCCACGAAGGGCAAGGGGTCGCCACGTCGTTGCTCATCGACGGACTGCGTTGGCTTCATCGCCACGGGGTGCGTGACGTGCTCATCAACACCCGCCTCGACAATGCCCGGGCGCTCGACTTGTACCGACGTCTCGGATTCGTCGACATGGACGAGAATCTGACGGTGCTCGAAGCAGTGGTAGTCCCACGGCCCGAGGGGGACCGGTGAAGCGAGTCCTGCTCGTCACCCTGTGCGCCATCGTCGCTGGGGGCTTCGGATCACCGGCATCGGCGCGGTCATCGATCGTGGCGTCATTAGGGGTTCTCGTCAGTCAAGACCAGTACGTGGCCGGCGTCGAGGGTTCACTCGTTCGATTCAGTGTCTCGGTGCGCGACCTACCGCTCGACGGCACGGCGTCCATCGCTGTCACCTCGTACCGACCGGTCCGAACCCGGGCCGCGTTACGCCAAGCGGCGGCTGGTGGGCTTCCAGGTGTGGTGGATACCGTTTTGTTGCCCGCCACCGACATCCCCCGCGACGGTTCCGGTTATCTCGACATCCGTGTCCCCATCGAGATCGGGGTGCGCTCCCGGAGCAATCTCCAGATGTCCGCCGTCGGGGTTCATCCTGTCTCCATCGGAATCGTCGTCGACAAAAAGGTGGTCGACCAGATCGTCACGTTCGTCGAAAGACTTCCCGCGCAAATCTCGGCACCGTCCGGTCGCGCCACTCTCCAGGTGGCCGTGGTCGCCGGCCTGACGGGCCCACTGGCATCGCAACCCGACGGATCGACGGTCGTCGACACCGAGGCCCTCTCACGCACGGAACAAATGGTCACTGCGATCGAGAGTCTCGACATGACCCCGATCACCGTGTTGGCCCGACCGGAATGGATCAACGCCATTCAACGGTTGGGCGAGGAATCGGGCGAGCTCTTGAGCCGAATCGACGCTCTGCAATCGGTTCAGGTGATGTCGGCACCATACGTCGATGCTGACCCCGACGAATTGGTCTCCGTCGGTGCTTCGACGATCTTTCTCGAACAGTTGCGCCGGGGAGAAGACGTATTGCTGGACGTCGTTCCTTCCTTGGGGACGACGCGCGACACCTATCTGGCGACGAACGGAGTCTCGGCTGGGTCGATCGCTTTGTTGCGCGACATGGGATTCCGCTCGTTGGTTCTGACGCCCCGCGCCCAGGCTGACACGGCGCAAGGGGCCCCGCTTCTGGCTGACCCCACCCGATTGATTCGGCTGGGGTTCGGCGCCGGATCGATCGACGCCGCCTTGGCCGACCCCGCATTGTCGCTCACGATGACCGAGGGGTCTAAGGCGGGCGCTGACGCCTACCTCGCCGCCCAGCACCTCTTCGCGGAATTGCGAGTGTTGCGTGAGGAATTGCTCGCCGACGAAGAGAGCACCGCCGGTCGCACGGTCGTGGTCACGACGATGGATGGATCGCCACCGTCAGCGGAGTTCTTGACGGCCCTCATGTCGTCGATGTCCACCGACCCCGACATCGTGTCGGTCACTTTGAACGACGCCTTGCGCTCGACGGATCCGAGCCTCTCCGAGGCCGGCCCGATTGTGTTGGAGTTACCTGCCACCGAGCCCGGAGAGGCAAAATCGAAACGGCTCGCCGACCTCGACGCGACGACGCGGGCGCGCATCGGCGCCTTCACGGCCATGTTGCCCAATGGTGACGTTCGTGCGGAGATATGGCGCGGCGTCTTGGAAGTCCTACCGGACCCCATGCTCTCCGACGCCGACCGCGAGTCCTACGTCGGGGTCGTGAGTGCCGAAATGGCGACCCTCGCCGGGTCGATCTCGCTTCCTTCATCGACCACCTTCACGCTGGGTGGTCGTGACAGTTCGATACGCATCACTTTGCGCAACAACAACGAGTCGGATTTGCGAGTGAACATTCGACTCTCGAGTCCCAAGTTGCGATTCGGCGCGCAAAACGACGCCGTGGTGCTACCCGCGGGCACCACCACCTTGATCGAGGTGCCCGTGGAGGCCCGCTCGAACGGTCGATTCCCCGTGGTCATGCAACTTTTCACACCCGACGGCAGCGAAGCGCTCGGGGAGCCGGTCACGTTCACCGCTCGGGTGAACGCTTTGGCCGGGCTCGGACAATCGGTCACCGGTATCGCGCTCTTGCTCCTGCTTTCGTGGTGGGTCAGCCATTTGCGACGTGAGCGTCGTCGCCGGTCGACCGAGGTGGACGAGACCACCACCCGGCATCCGAGTCTCAACAACTAACGTGGACTCGTGACCTCATCAGTTCGCATCATCACCGATAGTGCTTGTGACCTGCCCGAGTCCATTGTTCGGGAACTCGGCATCGAGGTCGTCCCCCTGTTCATCCGCTTCGGCGACGACGAACTGATCGACCGCGAGCAACTCACGACATCCCAATTCTGGGCCCGATGCGCCACCGAACCGGACCTGCCCTCGACCGCGGCCCCGCCCCCCGGCCGATTCGAGCAATCGATCCGATCCCTGGCGACTCAGGGGGCCACCGGCGTCGTGATCATCAACCTTTCCGGGGATTTATCGGGAACCCTGCTCAGCGCCGAGATGGCCGCTGATCGCTTGCGGGGCGATATCTCGGTCCGCGTCGTCGACAGTCGCTCGGTCTCCATGGGTCTGGGTTCGGTCGTGGTTGCCTGCGCCCGGGCCGCACGCAAAGGTGCCTCACTCGACGAAGTGGAGGCCTTGGCCCGAGGCCTTTCGGGTCGATGCAAGGTGTGGGGAGCTCTCGACACCCTGGAAAACCTGAAAAAGGGTGGCCGAATCGGAGGGGCCAAAGCCATGTTGGCGTCGGTTCTCTCCATCAAACCGATCATCGAGGTGCGTGACGGCGTCGTCCAAGAGGGCGGCAAGCAGCGCACGCGGGCCAAAGCGTTGACCTTCGTCGTCGACAAAGTTCGCGAAGCGGTCGCCGGTCGGGGGATCACTCAGTTGAGCGTGTTACACGCCGACTGCGAGGACGTCGATCTGTTCCTCGCCCAGTTGCGCGAGGTGTACCCCGGCGAGATTCTCGTCGGTGAGATCGGAGCGGTCGTTGGTGCTCACGCCGGACGTGGCACCATGGGCGTGGCATATTTCGAGAACTGAACTCTCGGGTCCGACGGTGGCCCACCGAGTCATATTCCCCGAGTAACGACAAGGCGACAACTAGCGTCATGACTCAGTCATGTCGGATTCGTCGAATAACCCCGCACCGCGAGCGAACACCATCATCGCCGGTCGCTATCGGCTCGACGAACATCATGCGCACGGAGGAATGGCCGACGTGTGGAAGGCCACCGACCTGTCCCTCAATCGCACAGTGGCCGTAAAGCTGCTCAAACCGCACTTGGCCACCGAAGGAGCCGTCGCCGAGAGATTCCGCCGCGAAGCCTTGGTGGCCGCGGGGCTGAACGATCCCCACGTCGTCACCGTTCACGATGCGGTGCAGGACAACGGGCGACAGGCCGTCATCATGGAATTCGTCGACGGCAAGTCGCTGCGCGAGACGCTCGACAAAAAAGGCACGCTGAGCCTCAAGTTGACCGTCCACATCGGGATCGCCGTGTGTGCCGCTCTGGATGCGGCCCACCGCGCTGGCATCATCCATCGTGACGTCAAGCCTGGCAACATCTTGCTCACCGAGAACGGTCGGGTCATGCTCACCGACTTCGGAATCGCCAAGGCCCTCAGTGGTGGTCAGGATCTCACGAACGAGAACATCATGATGGGCACGGCCAAGTACCTCTCACCCGAACAAGTCCTCGGCGACGAACTCGGACCGGCAGCCGATGTGTATTCCTTGGGTCTCGTTCTGTACGAGTGCTTGGCGGGGAAAGTCCCGTTCGTGGGAGCGAGCGACACCGAGACCGCACTGGCGCGGTTGAAGAAAGACCCGACTCCCCTGCAGACCATGAAGCCCGACCTCGACCCGGCGGTGTTACGGGTGATTCACCGCATGTTGGAACGCGAATCCGAGCGGCGATACGCCACCGGTGCCGAGGCGAGTCGTGCCTTGCGAACCGCGGGAGGGATCGCCGTCGGTGGAACACCTGACGAAACTCGACGAACGAAGGACCCGACGCCACCACCGAACAAGGTCATACGAACCAAGACCGGAGGCACCCCGTCGTCGGGCACCCCCCACGACCGAGGGCCCTCGACACCACGGCCCAAGAAACCGGTCTTCCCCGTGAAAACGGTGTGGCTCGCCGGGGCTGTCGTCGGGTTGCTGACGGTTGGCGTGGCCATCGCCTCCTTCGCCGGCGACGACTCGCCCGCCGTCACCATCACCCCACCGGATCCCAGTGTCGCCACCACGTTGTACAACGGACCGATCCAGATAACCGGGGTACGTTCCTACGACCCCGAGAGCGACGACAAGGTCGAGAACGACGACGAGGTCTCCAACGTCACCGACGGCGATTCGACGACGTTGTGGTCGACCGTCTGCTACAAGTCCTCGACCTTCGGTAGCAAGTCCGGGGTCGGGCTGGTGCTGCAGCTGAACACCGTCGTGTTGGCCCAAGTTCAGGTGGACATGAAGGTCCCGACGTGGCAGGTACGGGTCTACGCGTCCAATGAGGCCGGTGAGAAGCTGAGCGAATGGGGACTTCCCATTTGGGACGGCAACCACGAACAAGGGGCCACCATCACCGCCACGTTCATGTCTCCCGCCCAGTACGTCCTGGTGTACATCACCGAGGCGGGGCGAAGCGGGTTCTGTAGTGATGCCAACCCGTATCAGGGAAGGATCAGCGAGATCCGAGTACAAACCGCGCCATGAGCGACGGTCGTTCGGTCTCGGCGGAGTTGATCGAACGGGGCAAACGTGGTGACCGGGTGGCGTTGGAGGCAATCCTGCGCGACATCCACCCGTTGGTCCGCAACGTCTGCCGCCGAATTTTGCGCGATACCAACGACGCCGACGACGCCACCCAGAACACCCTGATCAACGTGCTGCGCAACATCGAACGTTTCGATGGTCGATCGTCCTTCACCACCTGGGTGTACCGCATCGCCGCCAACGCCTCCCTCGACGAGGTGCGCCGACGCCAACGGCACCGGCTACGGGTGGTGAATGACGACCACGACACCATCGACGGTTCTCCCGAGACGGCCCGCCAGCGGGTCGACGACGCCGACGAGCTGAAGCCGCTGTTGGAACGACTTCCCGAGGACTTCCGGATTGCGGTGGTGCTGCGCGACGTCATGGATCTGGAGTACGACGAGATCGCCGAGATTCTCGGGGTGCCCAGTGGCACTGTTCGCTCCCGTATCGCCCGCGGGCGGGCCCGACTGGCCGAGCTCCTCGGGAACCAGGAGACACCCACCGAGCGTCCCATTCACGGTCGAAACACATGAACACTTCTGAGGACTCCGAGCGAATCGACGACTGGGCCAGCCGGTTGATCGACGGTGACATCATCCTCGATGATGTCGACGCCGACGCGCGTGATGCCGTGGCGGAGCGCGCCCAGCAGTTCCGGGTCGTGCGCGAGACGCTCCGGCGATCACGTGGCGATACTCCGACGAACACCGAGCTCGTTGTGAGTCGCGTCCTGTCAAAAGCGGCTCGGGGGCGCCGGGCGCGGGTCTACGCGTTGGGTCTCGTGGCCGCCGCGAGCGTGGCCACCATCGTGGGCGTGGCTGTTTCATCGACGGATCGAACGGTGCCACAAGACATCGCAACCATGGCAGCCGGTACGCCAGTCGACTCCGCCGGGGCAGTCGACGCGAAGACCAAACTCGCTCCTTCTCTCGCACCCGCCGACGGGCAAGCATCAGCCTCGATGGAGTCCACAACCAGCGACATTTGTCCCGACGAGCGCCGTCCGACCATCATCCCGCTCGCGTACATCGACGACGAGGCGGTGGAAATTCACTGGTCAGCCGCAGATGGAGTCGTGGTGTACCGGATCTCGGACTGTTCGGTCGTTTTGGCCACGACGCCCTAGCCCCGTTCATCGCTAGCCTCCACGTCATGGCTGGTAATCCGCTTTCCGACCCGAATTGGGCGTCCGACGTCACCGACACGATCGTCGACACCATCGACAAGGTGCGCGATCGCACCACCAAGCCGATCGTGCTGGCGGCCCGCGGACTGGTCTTCGGAATTCTTCTCGCGTTCCTCGGAATGATGGCGGTGGCCCTACTACTGATCACCATCAGTCGCGGGGTCATCAACTTGCTCGAGTGGCCCCTCGATCACGACACCTCGGTGTGGGTGTCCCATATCTTTCTCGGTTCGATTTTCTGTCTGATCGGCACCCTTCTCATGATCAAGCGGCGCGGCAAAGAGAGCGTCTGATGTCGCAACATCATCGAGTCATCATCATCGGATCCGGGCCGGCTGGTCTCACGGCGGCCATCTACGCCGCGCGCGCGAACCTCGCTCCCTTCGTCATCGAGGGAGAGCCGTCCAGCACGTCTGATCAGCCCGGCGGTCAGTTGATGCTCACGACCGATGTGGAGAATTTCCCCGGATTCCCCGAGGGAATCATGGGACCCGAATTGATGATCCGCTTTCGAGATCAGGCGGCCAAGTTCGGTGCCACCTTCCTCACCGCCAAGGCCACCAAGGTGGAATTCGGTGAAAAACCGTTGCGAGTCCACGTGCGCGACGAGGTCTTCACCACCGACTCGGTGATCGTCTCCACAGGGGCACAGAGTCTGATGCTGGGATTGCAGGACGAAGAGCGTCTGATCGGTCACGGCTTGTCCACCTGTGCCACCTGCGACGGATTCTTCTTTCGCGGAAAGGAAATCGCGGTTGTGGGTGGCGGAGACTCCGCCATCGAGGAGGCGTCCTTCCTCACGAAGTTCGCCAGTAAGGTCACCCTGATCCATCGACGCGATTCGTTTCGCGCCAGCAAGATCATGCAGGACCGCGCGCTGAACAACCCCAAGATCGAAGTGCGTTGGAACACCGTGGTGTCGGGGATCGTCGGCGACGACCAACTCCGGGGCGTCACCTTGGTCGACACCGTCACGGGCGCCGAGGACACGCTCGACATCGCCGGATTGTTCGTCGCCATCGGTCACCGCCCGAATACCGACGTGTTCAAAGGTGTTCTCGACATGGAGGATTCGGGCTATCTCATCACCCGGCCGGACTCCACGTACACCAACATCCCCGGAGTCTTCGCGTGCGGTGACGTGAAGGACCACACCTATCGTCAGGCCATCACCGCCGCCGGGTCGGGATGCATGGCGGCCATCGACGCCGAACGTTGGCTGGAACAGCAACACTGACGGGGCTGGGTTACTATGGCCGTCATGGCCGATGGAATCGTCACTCTCACCTCTGGAACCTTCGACGAAGTCGTGAACTCGTCGTCCACGCCCGTAGTTGTCGACTTCTGGGCCGAATGGTGCGGGCCGTGCAAAATGATCGCTCCGATTCTGGGTGAGATCGCCGCCGAAAAGGCCGGCCGGGTGACCATCGCCAAACTGAACGTCGATGATCACGGCGACATCGCTCAGCGGTACGGGGTCATGAGCATCCCGACCCTGCTGGTGTTCCACAACGGTGAGTTGAAAAAGACCATGGTGGGCGCCAAAGGCAAAGGTCAGCTGTTGGCCGACCTCGAGGAATTCCTCGACTGATGGTCCTGTCGCCCGATGACACGGGCGAGGCCGTTCGACAGTTGCAACGTCGCCTCGGCGCCGCCGGATACTTGTCCGACACCGGGGTGATCCCGGGGACGTACTGCGCCGGCACCCGTCAGGCGATCGCCGACTTCCAGCTGGATCGCGGTCTTGGCGTCACCGGGATCTGCGACGAGGGAACCTGGACGACCTTGGTCGAAGCGTGGTGGAACCTGGGGGATCGTCCGCTCATGTTGCGTTCGCCCAACCTGCGGGGCGATGACGTGGCCGAACTCCAGCGGATCTTGTCGCGCCTGGGTTTCGATGTTGGTCGGGTGGATGGCATCTTCGGTTCTTTGGCCGCGCGCGCCACGCGACAATTCCAAGAAAACGCCGGTTTGGAAATCGACGGGGTCTGCACGATCGACACGGTCGCGGTGTTGCGTCGCCTGTCGCAGATGACCGGCGATGGACCCGGTGTCGCCGCCGTGCGTGATTCCGAACAAGCTCGAACCGGCCAGCCGTTGGCCGGTCGACGAGTTGCGGTGGGCTCGTTCGGTGGTCTGTCCAACGTGGTGGAGTCCTTGTGTGCCGACCTGCGCGAACACGGCGCAATGCTGATCGAGACACCACCCGACGATCCGATTCAACAAGGAGCCACGGCCAACCTGTTCGGGGCCGATGTCTACGTGGGGGTCCAGGCCAGCGACGAGCCCCCTTGTCGGGTCGCGTACTACGCCGTGCCCGCCTTCGAGTCGGCGGGGGGCCGGGCCTTGGCCCACCTGATGGAACGACACCTTCGTGACGTGGTTCCACGAATGACCGTCGACGGTATGCGGCTGTCGATTCTGCGCGAGACCAAAATGCCCGCGGTTCTCGTGACCCTCGGCCCCGTCGGAGAAATGACCGTGCGGAGCAGGCGAATCGCCGACGCCCTTTTCCTCGCCTTGACCGCCTGGGCCCCGTAACCCTCAACCCTAGTTATCCACAGGGTTGTGCACAGACTGTGTAGAAGGTTCCCGTTCAGATTGAGGGTTTCTTGACCCTCATTCGTCAGCGTCAGGGTCGCCCACACCCATCATGAGCAGGTAAATCCGCTCGAGGTCTTCCAGCCCGGCGAAGGTGATGGTGACCGAACCCTTCTTGTTGACCCCCGTCATCTTCACGTCGACTTTGGTCCCCAGATAGTCCGAGAATCGTTGCTCCAACTCCAAGACCGCGGGCTGACGCATGCGACTGACCGGTCGTGTGGTGCCCTTGCCGGTGGTCGTTGTCGATCCGCCTGTACCGAGCCCCGCCTGTTCGAGACCTCGGTCTCGGATCGCATCTTCCACTGCACGCACCGACCACCCCTCATCAACCGCACGGCGGGCGATTCGCTCTTGATAGGCGCGGTCCGACGACCCCAGCAGAGCCTTGGCGTGTCCGGCAGTCAGTTTGCCGTCGGCCAACAAACCTTGAATGGGTGCAGGAAGGGTCAACAGCCGCAGCGCATTGGAAATCGAAGCTCGACTCTTGCCCACGCGCCTCGCGACCGCGTCGTGGGTAAGACCGAAGTCATCGATGAGTTGCTGATAGGCCGCGGCTTCCTCGAGAGGTAACAGGTCCTGGCGGTGCAGGTTCTCCACCAGGGCTTGCTCGACCGACGACATGTCGTCGGTGGTCTTGACCACCGCTGGAACCGTGGTCAAGCCGGCCCGTTGGGCCGCCCGCCAGCGCCGTTCACCGGCGATGATCTGGTATTTCCCATCGGGCAGGGCTCGCACGAGCAGCGGCTGAAGAACGCCGATCTCACGAATCGATGCACTCAACTCGGCCATGGCGTCCTCGTCGAAATGCAGTCGGGGTTGATTCGGGTTGGTGCCCAGATCACCCACCGGAATCTCCAGCAACACGGGACCTCCTCCCCCTGACGGAGGGGTAACCCGTCCTTCTCCCGACGGGATCAGGGAGTCGAGTCCTCTACCGAGACCTGGGCGTCGCGCCACCAGCCACCTCCTTGGCAGTCAGTCGATAGGCGATGGCGCCTCTCGACGAAGGGTCGTACACGTTGATGGGCTGGTGATGGCTCGGAGCTTCTGACAGTTTGACGTTGCGGGGGATTCGCGTTGGCAGAACTTTGTCCCCGAAATGTTCGCGAACCTCGCTCTCCACGTCGGTCGACAACTGGGTGCGGGCATCGAACATGACCAGCAAGATCGTGCTGACCTCCAGTTCGGGGTTCAGGTTTCGCTTCACCAGATCAACATTACGCAGGAGTTGTCCAAGGCCTTCGAGGGCGTAGTACTCGCATTGGATCGGCACTAGCACCTCGCGGGCCGCCACCAAGGCGTTGACCGTCAACAGACCCAGCGACGGCGGGCAATCGATGAGAACGAAGTCGTAATCGTCGATGACCGATGCGATCGCCCGCTTCAGTCGATTTTCACGAGCGAATTGCGGGACAAGTTCGATTTCCGCCCCGGCCAGATCGAGGTTCGACGGAGCCACGAAAAGGTTTCGTACCGACGCAGGCTCGATGCAGTCCTCCATCGGGGCGTCGTGCAAGATCACGTCGTACATGGACGTCTCGATCCCCCGAGTGTCAATTCCTACGCCTGACGAGGCATTTCCCTGCGGATCCAGGTCGACCATCAACACCCGATAGCCGGCCTCGGCCAGGCAGGCGCTGAGGTTGACCGACGTGGTTGTCTTGCCCACGCCGCCCTTTTGGTTCGCCACCGCAATGACCCGGGGGAGAGACCGGGGCTCCGGGGTGCGGGACTCGCTGGGCATGCAGGGCAGAGTATCGGATGGGGGTGCGGTGGAGCGGAATGGTCTCCACACCGAATTCCCCGCTTTCCCGGGAGGTTCCACGTGGAACATTCGGTGGCCCGACCGGCCTCACTGTTCCACGTGGAACATTCTCAGCGGCACCTCAGGACCGCCACACCAGCCACAATCTCTCGGAATTCGACCTCCGGAATCCTCGACCACCGTGAGCCATCGGTCTGCGGGGGTTCGCTCACCAGCAACAGGCCGGCGGGCCCGAGAAGGGGTGCCCCCAGCCGCGCCGTGTACTCCGGCGGGCCGAAGCCGCGACTCGTAGCCACATCCCACCGACGACCCGGAAACCGGGTTACCAGCCCCTCAACGTCGGCTTCCAGGACCTCCAGGCGGTCACCGAGCCCCAACCGGCCGGCGAGGCGCACCAAAAGATCCGTGCGTTTGGCCCGTCGATCCACCAGGGTGATCTCCAGTTCCGGACGGGCCATGGCGATCAGGAATCCCGGATCGCCCCCACCCGAACCCAGGTCGATCAGGGTTCGGGCCTCGACCGGGATGGCCTGGACGAACCCCATCGAATGGTCCACCACCTCATCGAGTGATCGATCCCCCAACATGCCGATGCGCTGGGCTTCGCCCAGCGCATCGATCAGTCGTGCTCGTTTGTCGGGGGTAAGGGCTGACATCAGCCTTCGGTTGCGGCGGCCGGGGTGATGACCACGCGGCGATTCGGTTCTTCGCCCTCGGAGTGGGTCGCAATGTCGGTACGACCGTTCAACGCGTCGTGGACGATTTTGCGGTCTGACGACGGCATGGCTTCCAGGGCCCGTGCGGTACCGGTCGACACCACTTCGTCGGCTACCTGGGTGACAAAACGACCCAACGCCTCCTTGCGCTTGGCTCGATAGCCACCCACGTCGATCCGCAAACGAGTGTCATGGTCGCCCAGGCGTCGTTGGGCGACCACGCGAGTGATGTCCTGAACCGCCTGCAGGGTGCTCCCCCGCGGGCCGACCAGCAGTCCGAGATCGCTGCCGTTCAGATGAACCTCAATGTCGTCGCCGTCGACCACCGCATCGGTCGTGGCCGACGCACCGAGAGCCAAGGCCAACCCCCGGAGGAACTTCTCTGCTTGAGCCGCTACTTCGGCGGGATCGGTCGGTGGACCTTCGGGCCGTTCACGACGGGGGCGTTCGACATTGTCAGTCATCTTTTTCTCCTGCTTCTGAGGCTTTTGTCGGGACGAACGGTTCTGGCTCGGGCCCTCGTTGGTGCCGTCTGGTCGGGGCGAACCCTCGCGGCGGCGGCTCCGATCTCGGCGATCGTTCTTGGCTCGGGGTGACCGTGGTTTGACCCGCGCTCGTACACGCGCCTCGCCCCGAACGCGTCCGAACAAGCCCGGTTTGGGCTCCTCGAGGATCTCGAACTCGGCGTCTTCATCGGCGACACCCAAACGATCCACCGCGATGCTCTTGGCCTCTTCGATCGATTTTCCGGTTGTTTCCACCCATTCCATGGGTCACTCTTTTCTTGGTTGGGTCAGGGGCGCGGGGGCTTGGGATGCCGGGACTTGCCCGAAGACGGCTTGGGACGGTTCGGGGGAGTGGGTTTACCCTTGCCCGGCGTCAGTCCGCTCTTGCCTGGTGTCGGGCCGGACTTGGGAGGGGTCACTCGTTTGCCGGACGAAGGCCGCGGGGTCGGCTTGGGTTGTTCTTTACCGCGGGCGGCATCCTGCTTGAGTTGGGCAAACAGCCCGGTTCCCCCGCCGTCTTTCTGGGCCATCTCACGGGCTTTGGCACTGGCCGCCTGGGCTTGCTGTCCTAGGGACCCGTCGCCGCGATAGAAGCGCCGGGTGATGTAGCTCTGCTGGACAATCCGCACGAGGGTTTGCGCGACGTAGTAAAACACCAGCGCCACGGGGAAAAACAGCTGGAAGACACCGAAAAAAACCGGCAAGTACTGCATCACCTTCTGCTGCGTGGCCGACATCGTGGGCGACACCGTGCGCGAGGCGATCATGCGCTGCTGGAGAAAATACAGACCCATCAGGACCGCCACCAGCAAGGCGTAAATCACGCCGGAGGCCGCATCGTTCTGAATGGCCTCCACGGGGGTGAGAGACAAGTCGAGACCGAACGACAGCATCTCTTTTTGGCCCTCGAGGTTCTCGAACAACTTGCTGGACTTACTGATGTAATCGGGGTCGATGAGGCCGGCATCGTCCTTGTTCGTCAATCCGTTCAGAACCCGGAACATGATGATGAAGATGGGCATCTGAGCAAGTAGTGGCAGACAGGATGCCAAAGGATTGACCTTGTGCTCCTGGTAGAGCTTCATCATCTCTTCGTTCAATTTTTGACGGTCATTGCGATGTTGCTGTTGGAGGCGACGCATCTCGGGTTGCACGCGTTGCATTTCGAGCATCGACTTGGTGCTCTTCAACGTGAGCGGGAAGATCAACAACATGATCACCAACGCCACGAGCGAAATCGAAAAGATGTGGTTGCCGGTGAACTCGTAAAACTGGCTGATCAACCAGGCTGCGGCTTGGAACATGTCAGGACGCCCCTTGCTTGTGTTGGATGTGGTGCGGATGCGAGTGTTCCGCACCATCGTTCATTTCGGGCACCGGATCGAAGCCCGACGGTCCAAAGGGCCGACAACGACTTAGCCGTCGGATACTGAGCCAAACGCCCCGACGAGCACCGTATTGCGTGACAGCTTGCTTGGCGTACTCGGAACATGTCGGCGTGAACCGACACGGGGACGGCCGTCCTTCGCGACCCTTTTGATACCAATTAATCCCTTTGAGCAGGAACGATTTCATAACGATATCCGAGACTCTAGATCGGCGATGCTGGCTCGTAGGCGACCGAAGGACACCTCGTGCGCCGGCCGGGTGAGACCGAACAGATACAGGCCGGGGGGGAGGGACGCGCAACGAAGAACTTCACGACATCGCCGACGCGCCCGATTGCGCTCGACGGCGATCCCGGACTGCCGGCCAATCGCAAAGGCCACCCGCGGGTTATCGAGTGAGGGGTCCACAACCATGGTGCACCAGAGGACTCCACAACGAACACGAATGCCCTCTCGACGAAGTCGAGCGAACTCGTCTCGGCTGCGAAGGCGTCCGATCAAGCCGACAGCCGCTTGCGACCCTTCAGGCGCCGGGCCTTCAGAACTGCTCGACCGGCGCGGGTGGACATGCGCGCGCGGAAGCCGTGCTTCACCGACCGGCGCTTCTTGTTGGGTTGATACGTACGCTTCACGTCAGACTCCTCGTTTCCTGGCGGCGGCCATGCAGGCGAGAAACACCAGGTAGTAACCGCTATTCAGATCTCCCGAGCTCGATGGCGACCATGATCGGCCGACCCCGGGTGCGGGCGCGTCCCGTCAGGCTAAAGGGACGAGGTCACCGCGGGCAACATGGTGCTGAAAACAGGGCATTTCGCGCACTATCCACAGGGTGCTATGGTCAGCGATCCCGGTGCGGGTTCCCGTGGAACCAACCCGGGGCAGGTCGACATTCTGGTGTTCCTCGATTGTCCACATCGTGTGGACACTCCTGTGGACACGCGGGCACGAAAGGGACGGAACCGCTGGTGGAGGTGGCAGACAACTTGTGGACAGCCGTGTCGCTTTCCTTGCGAGCTCAGGTGTCGGACGCGGTGTGGTACTCCACCTTCAACGACGTGCGCGCTCTAGATGTCACCGGGGACACGTTGCGCTTGGCGGTTCCGAGTGGAACGGTGCGAGAGAAGATTTTGTCGCGTTATTACCCCCTCGTGCTCGACGCCATGACCGAGGCCGGGGGCACCTCTCGCCATTTGGTCGTCGACATCGTGGCCCCGGTCGTCGCCGACGAGGAACCGATGCCCGTCGCCGATGTTCGACCCGTCGAAACCGTGGTCACCAAGGTCTCTGATCTCGACGGATCCTCGATCGCCGATCGCGCCGGACTGAATCCGCGTTACACCTTCGAGACCTTCGTGCGCGGAGCCTCGAACAGTTTCGCCCTCGCCGCCGCCCAAAGAGTGGCCGAAACACCGGCCCGCTCGTACAACCCCCTGTTCATCTACGGTTCGGCGGGCCTGGGAAAAACCCACCTGCTGCACGCCATCGGCCATTACGTGTTACAGAACTACAGCCATCACCAAGTGCGCTACATCTCCACCGAGACGTTCTTGAACGAATACATCGACGGCATCCGAAACAACACGATCGCCAACTTCAAACGGCGCTATCGCGACATCGACGTTCTGCTCATCGACGACATCCAGTTCATGGAGGGCAAAGAAGGTCTGCAAGAAGAGTTCTTCCACACCTTCAACGCGCTGCATGGCGCCAATAAACAGATCGTCGTCTCGTCGGACCGGGTGCCCGACGCCATTCCGGACCTCGAAGAGCGCCTGATCGGTCGATTCCGCTGGGGTTTGATCACCGACGTGCAACCCCCGGATCTGGAGACACGCTTGGCCATCTTGCGCAACAAGACCGAGCGCGAAGGTACCCGCGTTCCGGACGACGTGTTGGTCTTCATCGCTTCTCGCGTCACCAGCAACATCCGAGAGCTCGAAGGGGCCCTCATTCGGGTGAGCGCCTACGCCAGCCTGAACCGGGTCGAGATGACCATCACCCTGGCCGAGCGCCTACTCGAGGACCTACTACCTGATTCCGCTCCGAAGCTTCGCACCGACGAGGAATTACTGGCCGAAGTCGCCCGTCTCGTGGGCCACGCTGTCGAAGCACTGAAGGGAAAAAGTCGTCAACGTCCTTTGGTGGCGGCCCGTCAACAGGCTATGTACGTCTTTCGAGAACTCACCGATCTCTCCTATCCGGCCATCGGCCGACTTTTCGGTGGCCGCGACCACACCACCGTCATCCATGCCGTGGAGAAAATCCAACGGCTCATGATGGAGCGCACCTCCACCTTCGACCAGGTGACCATGCTGGTCAGAACGCTGAAATTGGACTGAGCAGCAGCCGGGCCATGGACGACTCACCGAACATGTGGACATCATGTGAGCACCATGTTGATGTTCTTGTGCATGACGGCTGTTTATCCTCCGTCCCACCCTCGCCTCATCGTCACGCTGTGGACGACTGGGGACGATCGGGCATTTCGCAATCGTTCTCTACGCAGGGAAAACGGGACCTTCTCCACAATCCACATCTCTTATTACTAGAACTATCTTGAAATGTCGAAGAACGATGACGACAAAAGCCGAAACAATCGAAGACGAGGAGCCTGGACGTGAAGTTTCGTTGCGAACGTGAGGTCCTGAGCGAAGCCTTCACCGCTACCAGCCGCGCGGCCAGCAACCGAGGTACGAATCCAACACTGTCGTGTCTGCGATTGGTGCTCGCTGGCCACTCGCTCCGTGTGACCGGGACCGACGGTGATCTCACCATCGATTCGTCGATAACCGTGTCGAGCGGCAAGGACGGTGTGGTTCTGGTCCCCGGGAAACTGGCCGCCGAGGTGGTCAAGTCGTTGCCATCGGGTGCGGTCGACGTCGAGGTCATCGAGGACAAGCTCGAGATCTCAGCCGGACGTGTGGTCTTCGACGTTCCCATCGGTGCCGGCGATGATTTCCCGAAATGGTCCGGAACCGTCGGCGAAGGCGCACCGATGGCGGCACCGGAGTTCGCCGAGGCCTTACGCCAAGTGGTGCGGGCCGCCAGCACCGACGACGCTCGGGGGGTCTACACAGGCGTTTACATGACCGGGGTGGACGACAAGTTGCGCATGGTCGCCACTGACTCGTATCGCATGGCCATCCGTGACATCGACGCCAGCGTCATTGCGAACGCCAAGAGCGTCGTCGTACCCGCCCGTGCCCTCAACGAAATGTCGCGCCTACTGGATCGCCAAGAACGCGTGTCGATGAACATCACGGACAACGACGTCACTTTCGAAGTGGGAAGCACTCGTTTGGTCACCCGTCTTCTCACCGGGACGTTCGCCGACTACCAGCGACTCATTCCTCCGAACCTACCCAACACCCTCACTGTGGCTCGCGAACAACTCACCGAAGCGATTAGACGTGTGAAGTTGGTGGCTCGTGATCCCATCGGAACCCCGCTACGTATGCAGATCTCGGCCGACTCTTTGACACTACGCATGATCACCCCCGACAACGGTGAGGCCACCGAACAACTCGATGCGACCCATACCGGTAACGACATTGAAATTCGTTTCAACAACGAGATGTTGACCCAGGGTCTCGAAGCGTGCAGTACCGACGACGTGACCATTCAGACCAGCGAGCCGAGCAAACTCGCTGTCATCAAAGGTGTGGGTCGACCGAACTTCACGTATCTGTTGATGCCACTGAAATCGTGATGATCGTCGAGCAAATTCAGCTCGTCGACTTCCGCAATTACACCTCGGCCACGTTCGACCTGATGCCGGGCGTGACCGCGATCGTCGGACGCAATGCCCAAGGGAAAACCAACGTGGCCGAGGCCATGGCGTTCCTAGCCACCCTGGACAGTTTCCGTCGCAGTCCCACCGCGGCTCTCGTTCGCGAGGGTGCCGAGTTCGCCACCATCCGGGCCGCGGTCCGACACGCCGACGGACGAGAAGTGTCGATCGAGGTGCAGATTCAGCGCCAAGGTCGCGTGAACGTCCAGGTCAACCGACAACGCCTCGCCCGAACGCGCGACTTGCTCGGGGTTCTGCGGGTCACGGTGTTCTCCCCCGACGACCTGGAGTTGGTCAAAGGGGCACCGGGTGAGCGTCGCCATCTACTCGACGAGACCTTGGCGTCACTGGCCCTCAAGAACGATGCTCGACGACGCGAACTGGATCGCATCGTCAAACAGCGCAACACCCTGTTGCGCCAGGCCGCCGGTCGCTTGACCGATGAGGTGGCCTTTTCCCTCGACGTGTGGGACCAAAAGTTCGCCGTCGTGGGCGATCAGATCGGTCACGAGCGGGCCACACTGGTGGCCGGTATGCAACCAGTGGTGGAAGAGGCCTACCAGCAGCTGGCCGGAGCGCCGACGGCGGTCTCGTTGGTCTACGAACCACCGTGGCGGCGGAGCGGATTGGCGGTGGCGTTGGCCGCTGCACGGACTGACGACGTGCGACGTGGAGCCTCCACGGTTGGTCCTCACCGAGACGACCTCGAGATGCACCTTGGTGCCCTGCCGGCTCGGACCCACGCCAGTCAGGGTGAAATGCGTTGCCTGGCCCTGTCGTTGCGGCTGGCCGCCCATCGCGTCATCTCACAGACCACTGGCATGACGCCGCTTTTGGTCTTGGACGACGTCCTGAGCGAATTGGACGCCGAGCGTTGCGAGGCGCTCTTGAACCATCTGCCCGGGGGCCAGGTGGTTATCACCACGGCCGGCAACCTTCCCCCCGTCGCTCATCCGGATCGGGTGTTGCGTATCGAGGCGGGCTCGATGGTTGCCTCCGTGGCGACCGAGGACGGCGACCGATGAGCAGCGAACCCCGATCGCTGGCGGCGGGAATCGAGAGACTGCTGCGATCATTCCGACAGGGGGATCGTGACACCACGGTGACGGTGTTTTCCCGGTGGGTCGAGTTGGTGGGGGAGTCGGTCGCCCACCATGTACGACCCCTCAAACTGGACGCCGGAGTGCTGATCGTAGAAGTCGATGACCCGGCGTGGGCGACCCAAATGAAGTTCCTCGAGAGCGACCTTTTGGAACGGCTTCGAGCCACCGGAAGTGGGCCGGTGGAGCGCCTCGAAATCCGGGTCCGCCGACGACGGTGAGTGAAGACGTTTTCCCAGCATAAATGGGTTGAATAACCACGTTCCCACCACACCCAGCGACTAGAATTTTTCTGTTGTGTCACGTCGGTTCGTGGCCCGCCCGCCCACCCGACTTTTGCCCGTCCAACAGAGGAATCCGTGTCCACCAAGAGTTCCAGCACCGCCACCGATTACGGCGCCAAAGACATCCAAGTACTCGAAGGCCTGGACCCGGTTCGCAAGCGTCCGGGGATGTACATCGGTTCCACCGGACTGACCGGTCTGCATCATTTGATTTGGGAGGTCGTCGACAACTCGGTGGACGAAGCCATGGCCGGGCATTGCACCCGGATCGGGGTGTCACTATTGGCCGACGGTTCGTGTCGGGTCGACGACAATGGTCGAGGCATCCCCGTCGACCCGTACCCATCGGGTCCGCACAAGGGCAAAAGCGCGGCCGAAGTGGTTCTCACGGTGTTGCATTCGGGCGGAAAATTCGGCGGTCAGGGCTACAAGGTCTCCGGCGGTCTGCACGGGGTGGGTGTGTCGGTGGTCAACGCCTTGTCCAAACGGGTTCATCTGCAGATCGATCGGGGCGGTAAGCGCTACGAGATGGAATTCGCCGAAGGCGGAAAACCCATCGGCAAACTCGCGGTCACCGGTGACACGCCGGCGCGCGGCCGCAAGAACGGAACGTCCGTCACGTTCGTGCCCGATCCTTCCATCTTCGCCTCCGAAGGAACCGAGTTCGTGGCCCGCACCGTGCTGGAGCGACTGCAAACAATGGCGTTCCTCAACCGTGGTCTCGAGATCGTCTTCACCGACGAACGTCCCGGCCGCGAACAAGTCGTGACGTTCCAATACAAGGGCGGCATCGTCGACTTCGTGAAGCACCTCAACCAGTCCAAGGAGGCTTTGTTTTCCAAGGTCGCCCACTACGAGGACGAGGACGAGGGCCAGACGCTCGACATCGCCTTACAGTGGAACACCGGGTACCACGAAGGAATTCACGGGTACGCCAACGGCATCAGCACCACCGAGGGCGGTATGCACGTGGAAGGTTTCAAGACCGCGCTGACGAGTGTCGTGAACAAGTACGCCAAGAACCGGGGCCTGCTCAAGGAAAAAGAGGACAACCTGTTAGGCGAAGACATTCGCGAGGGTGTCACGGCCATCATTTCGGTGAAATTGTCCGAACCGCAGTTCGAGGGTCAGACCAAGGCCAAACTCGGAAATGTTTCCATGCGCTCGTTGGTGCAGAAGGTGACCAACGAACGACTTGCCGAGTGGCTGGATGAAAATCCCACCGAAGCCAACAAAATTGTGAAGAAGGCCCAAGCGGCGGCCCAAGCCCGCGTGGCGGCCAAGAACGCCCGTAACGCAGTGCGCCGTAAGACCGCTCTGGCCGGAGCCGGTATGCCTGACAAGTTGAAGGACTGCACCAACGACAATCCTGACGAGAGCGAGATCTTCATCGTCGAAGGTGACTCCGCCGGCGGTACCGCCCTCGACGCACGCGATCCGCGCACACAGGCCATCTTGCCGATCCGCGGAAAGATCCTGAACGTCGAGCGTGCGCGTCTCGACAAGATGCTCAAAAACAACGAAGTCACCGCATTGGTCACGGCCATCGGTGGTGGGGTCGGTGATGAATTCGACGTGGCGAAAGCCCGCTACCACAAGATCATCATCCTCGCCGACGCCGATGTGGACGGCAGTCACATCCGCACGTTGCTGTTGACCTTCTTCTTCCGTCAGATGCGACCGCTGGTCGAGGCCGGATACGTGTACATCGCCCAGCCACCCCTGTATTCCACGGAAATCGGCAAGGAGAAGATCTACCTCAAGGACGACCCGGCCAAGAACCGATTCCTCGAGGAACACCCGAACCACAAGAAAGAGTTCCAGCGACTCAAAGGGCTGGGCGAGATGGACTGGGAGGAACTCCGCAGCACCACCATGTCCGACGCCACCCGCACGTTGTTGCAGGTGACGGTCGAAGAGGCAGCCTTGGCCGACGAGATCATGGGCGTGCTCATGGGTGACGACGTCGAGAGCCGGAAGCACTTCATCCAGACCAACGCCAAAGACGTGAGGTTCTTGGATATCTGATGGCCAGCAAGAAGACACCCCCGCCCACTCCTGACGAAGGTTCGACACCCGAAGAGCCGGTGATCCCCGTACAACCCGTGGCGTTGCAGGACGAGATGGAACGTTCGTTCCTCGACTACGCAATGTCGGTCATCATGGCCCGCGCTCTACCCGATGTGCGCGACGGCCTGAAGCCGGTGCACCGGCGCATCATCTGGGACATGGACGAGCAGGGCTTCCGTCCCGATCGCCCGTTCGTGAAGTCCGCGCGCGTCAGTGGCGACACCATGGCCAAGTATCACCCGCACGGCGACAGTGCTATTTACGACGCTCTGGTTCGTATGGCACAGCCGTTCTCGTTGCGCCATCCCCTCATCGATTTCCACGGCAACTACGGTTCCCCCGACTTCGGCCCGGCCGCCAGCCGTTACACCGAATGCCGCCTGCACCCACTGGCCATGCACCTGTTGGCTGACATCGACGAGAACACCGTCGACATGGTCACCACCTACGACGGTTCGCGTGAGGAGCCCACGGTCCTACCCTCGCGTTTCCCGAACCTTCTGGTGAACGGCAGTCAGGGCATCGCGGTGGGCATGGCCACCAACATCCCGCCGCACAACCTGGGCGAAGTGATCGACGCCTGTGTGCACGTGCTGGCCAACCCCGATGCATCGAACGACGACGTTATGGGCATCGTGAAGGGTCCCGACTTTCCGACCGGCGGGGTGATCCTGGGTAAGTCCGGCATCAACGACGCGTATCGAACCGGTCGCGGAAGCATCAAGATGCGTGCGACGGCTTCCATCGAGGAAAACAAGCGGGGCGCGATGCAGATCGTCGTCACCGAACTTCCCTATCAGACCAGTTGCTCGGCGATCGCCGGTCGCATCCAGGAATTGGTCGACAACGGAGAGCTCGACGGCATCGCCGACGTGAACGACGGATCATCCGGCGGAAAAACCAATCTCACCATCACGTTGAAGCGCGACGCCAACGCCAACGTGGTGCTGAACAATCTCTTCAAGCAGACACAACTCCAGACAAGTTTCGGTGTGAACATGGTGGCGTTGGTCGACGGAGTCCCGCGTTTGTTGACGTTGATCGATGCCATCAATGGCTACATCCGTCATCAAATCGAGGTGCTCACCCGACGCACCGAGTTCCGCCTGGACAAGGCACAACGACGTCTGCACTTGCTCGAGGGCCGCATCAAGGCCCTCGATGTCATCGACGCGATCATCAAGTTGATCCGCGAGAGCGAGGATGCCGGGGCGGCCAAGACCGCCCTCATGGGGAAACCCTACGAATTCAGTGAAGTTCAGGCCATCGACATCCTCGACATGCAGTTGCGACAACTTACGCGTCTGTCACGCATCGACCTCGAGGCCGAAATCGCCCAACTGAACGAAAAGATCGCCGAGTTCCAGTCGATCCTGGCCGATGACAAGAAGTTGCGCGGGGTCATCACCGATGAGATGTTGGAGATCAAGAACGACTTCGCCACGGCGCGCGCGTGCCCGATCACTTTCGAGGCCGGCGAGATGAGTCTTGAGGATTTGGTGGAGGACACCGAGCTCGTGGTGATCATGACCGAGGCGCAGTACGTGAAGTCCGTGGCTGCCAGTAACTTCCGCAACCAGCAGCGGGGTGGAAAGGGAGTGTCGGGTGCCCGATTGAAGAGCGAGGACGTGGTGAAGCACGTCATCTTCACCACGGCTCACGCCTATCTGCTGTTCTTCTCGAACCGCGGCCGGGTGTATCGCTTGCGCGCCCACGACCTTCCCGAGCGCGAGCGGGCAGCCAAGGGTGTCCCCATCGTCAACCTGCTGCCGTTGCAGATCGGTGAGACCATCGAGGCCATCATCGACACTCGGTCGTTCGATGCCGAGCGCTTCTTGTTCTTCGCCACCCGAGGAGGTGTGGTGAAAAAGACGGCCTTCGATGAGTACGACAACGGCCGTCGCGACGGACTCATTGCCCTCAATCTACGAGAGGGGGACGAGTTGATGCGGGTCATCGTCACCAGTGGCACCGACGACATTTTCATGGTGAGCAAGTCGGGATCGACCATCCGTTTCTCCGAGACCGAGGTGCGCGCGATGGGGCGTGCTGCCGCCGGTGTCCGAGGTATGAAGTTGCGCCCCGGCGATCAGGCGGTGTCGGCCGATTTAGCCCGTGATGACGCCGCCATCTTGATGGTCACCGAGGCGGGATACGGGAAGCGCACCCAAATCGACAAATTCCGGCGCCAATCGCGGGGCGGCATCGGCGTTCGAGGTATCCAAGTGGGCGAAAAGAAGGGTTATGTCGTGGCTGCGTTCATGGCGGGCATCGACGACGAGATCGTGGCGGTTTCCTCAGGGGGTACCACCATCCGCACCGACGTACGCACCATCTCGTCCCAAGGCCGGGCGGCATCGGGCGTGAAGGTGATGACGGTCGAGCCCGGTCAGCAGGTCACTTCGGTGGCGCTGATCTTGGCGACCGAGGACGAGTGATCCCGTCGACTTTGATGGTTGTCGCTGTTGCCGTGGCGACCATGGAGGGACTGACGATGCTCAACGAGCGAGATGTCGCGGTGCGGCGCGGACAAGCCGTTGCCGACGCGGTGGCGTTGGCCGGAGTCTCGGGAGGAATCGACGCTGCGGTGGAAGTCGCGCGACGTAACGAGTCGATGCTGTTGTCGATGGTGTGGTCCGGAGTTCCGAACTCGTCCACACTGACCGTCAGGGTGCTCGTGGACGGTGACGGAAACTTCCGCTCCGATGCCATCGGAGGCTGACGCGACACCGACCCGACCCGATGGTGTTCTACGCTGAACCTGTGGGCTCCGACGACTCTCGATCCGACGTCGACTTTCCACGTCGTGACGATCCCTTCTTCATCGTGCCAGCGGTCCTACCCGACGACGAGCCGGTGCAGCCCGCCGAGACCGCACCCGCACGACGATCCGAAACGGTACTCCCTGCCGATACAACGGTTCGCCCGGTGTCCCCGCCGACTCGTTCGGTGGTGTTCGAGCGCCGTCGTGTCCGTCGGACCACCCGCCTCATCCGACACATCGATGTCTGGAGTGTGTTCAAGGTGGCGCTCGTTTTCCATGTCGTGCTGTACTTCACGTTGCTACTCGCCGGTGTGTTCTTGTGGAACGTGGCCAACGCCACCGGCACCGTCGACAACGTGGAGCGCTTCCTCGAGAGTTTCGGATGGGAGTCCTTCGAGTTCGAGGGAGGCGAACTCTTTCACCAGGCTTGGATTCTCGGACTGTTCCTCGTGGTGGGCCTGACCGGTCTGGCGGTTTTGATGGTGACGGCGTTCAACCTCATCACCGACCTCGTGGGTGGGGTGCGGGTGACCGTGCTGGAGGAGACGTCGGACCCGACGCCCCCGACGCCCCGAGCGCGCGGTTGAGGGTTCCGATAGTGCGCCGATAGGGTGACCATCCGCTGGGGCTATAGCTCAGTCGGTTAGAGCGCATCCCTGATAAGGATGAGGTCACAAGTTCGATTCTTGTTAGCCCCACCAACCAGCCCGGTCACTTGTCGGCGACCACCGGTTCGCGTAGGTGCAGCGGTTCGACCACGTTCTTCTTGCGGCGTGCTCCGATGTTCAGCACCTCGACGAACACGGAGAAGGTCATGGCGGCGTAGATGTAGCCCTTGGGAATCTTCTGACCGAAACCCTCGGCGATGAGCGTGGTGCCGATGAGCAACAGGAAGGCCAACGCCAGCATCTTCACCGACGGATGGGCGTTGACGAAGGCGTAGATGGCCTTGGAGGCCAACAGCATGATGAGCACCGCAACGACGATGGCGATGACCATCACCCCCACGTAGGTGGTCATGCCCACTGCGGTGATGACTGAGTCGATGGAGAACACCAGGTCGAGCAGTAACACCTGCCCGATGACGGCGGCGACGGTGGGAGCCACCTTGGCCGAGGTCTCGCCTTCGTCGCCCTCCAACTTGTGGTGGATTTCCTTGGTGGCCTTGTAGATGAGAAACAGACCGCCGGCCAGAAGGATCAACTCCTTCCCACTGAAGCCGATGGTGCCGACGGAGAACAGTTCCTTCTTCAGGGTGATCACCCAACCAACGGCGAGCAGGAGCAACACCCGCATGCCACCGGCGGCGAGCAATCCGATTTTTCGGGCCTTGTCCTGCTCCTCGACGGGCAACTTGGAGGCCAGGATCGAAATGAAAACGACGTTGTCCACCCCGAGCACGATTTCGAGGGTGAGCAGAGCGGCCAAAGCACTCCAGGCGGTGGGGTCGGAGATCCAATCCATGGAACAGACCGTATTACACCTCAGAGAGGGGACAGCGGAACGAGCGTTAGATTGTCGCCATGAAAATTCTCCGTCGAGCAATCGCCGCCATCACGCTCACCGGCATGGCCGCCGCCGTGTTGCGTATCCGCGGCAAGGGTGGGGTCCCCCCCGAGCGCGGCGGTTGGCGCGAACTCACTCGTCCGCCGTCGTGAGTGGTTCGTCCGTTGCAGTGGTGGGCCTCGGTGTCGTGGGGGCTCGAGTGGCTCGACAACTCACGTCGTCGTCCCTTGCCGTTTTCGTTCACGATCGACGAACCGATCTTCAGGAGGCAACTGCGCGGGCTTTGAAGGCTCGGACCATCGACAGCCCGATCGACGTTCGACCGAGTGAGACGGCGGTGGTTGTTCTGGCCACGCCCTCGCGGCAGGGTTGGCTGACTCGCTGCTTGGTCGAACGCGGTGTACACGTGGTGTGCACCAGCGATGACGTCGAGGACGTGCGCGATTTGCTCGAGCTCGATGGAGTCGCCCGGACCAATAACGTGTCGATCGTCGTTGGTGCGACCGCGAGCCCGGGACTCTCGGGTCTGCTCGTTGCCGAGTTGGCATCGCGCGTCGACGTGATCGACGAGATTCACGTGGGGGTGCACGGAACCGGTGGTCCGGCCTGTGCTCGTCAGCACCATCGGGCCTTGGCCAACGATGCTCCCGGTTGGCACGACGGTGAGTGGATCTCGCGACCCGGTGGGAGTGGTCGCGAACTCTTGTGGTTCCCGGAGCCCATCGGAAGCCGAGATTGTTATCGGGCAGAATTGGCCGATCCGCTCACGTTGCAACGAGCGTTCCCGTCGGCATCACGAATCAGTGCTCGTGTTTCCGCCACGCGTCGCGACCGATTGACCGCCCGGCTGCCCATGATGTCGCCACCCCATGCCGAGGGTGGTCTTGGTGCGGTTCGAGTCGAGATTCGTGGTTCGCGTGGCGTCGAACGTCGCACCGAAGTTGCCGGTGCCGCCGAACGTACCGGCGTCATCAGCGCTGCGACGGCCTCCGCAGCGGCGGTGTCGGCGCTGTCATCGGACCTACCCGCAGGCGTCGTGGTGTTGGGGGCCCGTGGTCTACCCAATCGCGCCCTTCTGGACGATGTGATCAAACGAGGCATAAACATCTACGAGTACGTCGGGTCCGGGGCTTGATCATGCCGACGATCGACGTTCACGAGTTCGCGCAACAACGTCTGGCCGCCATCAACCAGAGGTATTCCGGAGGCCGTCGTCTCTTGGTTGAGGCGCTACGTCGCTCGGCCCATCCGATGATTGCCACCGAGATTGTCAGCGTGGCTCGAGACCTTCCCCAAAGCAGCGTGTATCGAAATCTCGCGGTGCTCGAATCGGCGGGCGTCGTGGTGAAGGTGTTGACCAACGGTGATCGGGCAGCGTTCGAGTTGGCCGAGCAACTGAGAGGTCATCACCATCACCTGGTGTGCACCACATGCGGCCAAGTACTCGACATCGAGATTCCAACCAAGGTCGAGGAGTTGCTCTACGAAGACCTGGCCCCCACCGCGGCCAAGGTGGGGTTCTTGCTCACCGGGCACCGCCTCGACCTACTCGGTCGCTGCACTCTATGTCGGTGAATTCTCGAGACGCTCGAGGCGATCAGAGAGAGACTCCAGCACCTTGGTGAGGCGGTCGATCTGCTCGCGCAACTCGTCCCCGTCGAGGTGATCACGCAGATCCTGGGTGGTCACCATGTCGGTCAACGACACGCGAACACTGGCGATCTCGCGAGCCAGGAACTCGGTGTCGGCCTGGGTGCGCTCGGCTACCCGACGATCGACCTCGGCCTGGGTGCGGTCACGACCCTCTTGACGATTCTGGGCCAGGAGGATCAATGGCGCGGCGTACGACGCCTGCAGCGACAGGACCAAGGTGAGCAACACCAACCCGCGACCCCAGGGGTCGAAACGGAAGGAGTCGGGCACCGACACGTTGTAGAGGATCCACGCGATGATGGTGAATGACTGCCACACGAGGAAACGCGCGGTACCCAAGGTGCGAGCGATGGACTCGGAGAACCGACCAAAGGCATCGTTGTCGTAAGGAGATCCGAACCGACGTCGCGGACGGGGGACAGCCAGGTCATCTCGTCTCGTCATGGCGGGCCCCTTTCTCATCGCGTCGGTGTTTCCAGGCGTCGGCGCTGTCGCCAGCCGGCGGGCAGGGTGCGGTCGAGCACGTCATCGACGGTGATGGCGCCGAGCAAACGATCAGCTTCGTCGCACACACCAACGGCGAGCATGTTGTAAGAAGCCAAACGCTCGGCGACTTCTCGGTCGCTGATGTCGGGCTTGATGGTCGGCTCGTTCTCGAGACACCGACCCAACTCCATACCGGGTGCCTCGCGCAAGAGCCTCTGAAAGTGAACCACACCGAGGTACTTACCGGTGGGTGGTTTGTACGGAGGCCGGCAGACGAACACCTGGGCGGCGATGGAGACTTCGCGCTGGGGGTTGCGAATCTGGGCCAATGCCTCGGCCACGGTGGAATTCGCTCCGAGCACGATGATCTCGGGGGTCATCATTCCACCGGCGGTGCCCTCTTCGTAGGCGAGGAGCCGGCGCATCATGGCGGCATCCTCGTCGTCCATGGCTTCGAGGATGCGGGTCCGCTGTTCACCGGGCATCTCGGCCAAAAGGTCAGCGAGGTCGTCGACCTCCATCTCGTCGAGCACGTCGAGTAGTCGTTCCAGATCGAGCCCCTCGATCAAGCCCATCTGTTCGGCCTCGGGCAACTCCTCGAGCACATCGGCCAAGCGGTCGTCATCCATGGCCTCGGCCAACTGGCGACGTTGAGTCACGGGAAGCGAGCGCACCACCGTAGCCACGTCCGTGGGGTGCATATCGTGCAGACGGGCCGCCTCGGCGGCCATCTCGGTGGCGGCGGCGAAGAGATGGGCGACCTCGCGCCAACCGACCAGACGGTGACTCGGGCGACGACGAAGTGCGGTGCGCCTGGCCAGACGAACTTGGGCTACTTCCCATCCGCCCGAGCGCGAATCGGTGCGCTCACGCAGGGCCACGTCGCTGACGAATTCGTCGCCCACTCGACGATCGATGACGTCGCGACCGAGCAACGTCTCGCCCCGCTTTGCCTTGAACGGATTGAGGTCGATATCCCAACTGCGAAGACGAGCGCCGTCAGGCCCCAACTCGGCCACGCGACCGGCGTTGACGAAAATGCGCCGACGCTGGCTGGTGGCGGTGAAACCCACCACCCGGGGCGTGCTACCGGCCTGGCCGGGCACCACCACGATGTCTTCGAGGCGACCGATGTTCGCTCCACCCGCGTCGAGTAGCGGCAGGCGGCTGATTCGGAATGCGTAGATCAGGTCGTCCGCCATGCCGGCAGGCTACCGGCGGGTCAGTGCGAGGTCGCCGATACGGCACGGGCCACCGCCCCGTAGCGTTCGAATCGCTCGGGATCTCGGGCCGCGTTGTACAGAACGATGCGGGCGGCCAACCCGCCGTATCGCTCATGGAGTGCGTCGCTCAACCCGTCCCATGAGGACTCGACCGCGAACACCGCGAGATGCTCGTCGGTGATCTGGGCCGCCATACCGGCAAAGTCGCCGGCCTTTTGCTTTTCACGGATGCGCGGCGTCGTTCCCTCGAAACCGGCCTCGTCCCACACGAACGCGTAGTTCGGCGTCGATCCGTAGAAACTCAGCATGGCCCGGGCATGCTCGCGATCGGCACGCCGTTCGGCCTCGCTGTCACCGACGATGGTCATGACCGGAACTATCAGGTCGACCGCCGTCGGATCGCGACCCACCGAGCGCGCGCCGGCGGCAACGTTCGGCACCACGTGACGCCGTAGATATCCGGGCTCGCCGATGGGGTGCACGTGCACGCCGTCGGCCACCTCGCCGGCCATGCGCAACATCCAGGGATTCACCGCGGCCACGTCGACTTTGGGATCGGGGGTGTCGATCCGGCCGGGGCTCCATTGCGGCGTGATGAAGGAGAGATCGTAAAAGTCGCCGTGGTGGTCGAGAGGCGCACCACGAAAGGCCGCGAAGCACGCCTTCACTGCCAGGATGTAATCGCGCATGCGTGGCCCCGGCCGGCTGAACTCCATCCCGTATCGTCGTTCGATGTGGGCCTTCACCTGGGTGCCGAGACCCAGTCGAAAGAGTCCCCCGCTCGCCTCCTGCAATTCCCATGCCGTCGAGGCCGTCACGAACGGTGACCGAGGAAACGCCACCGCGACCCCAGTGGACAGTTCCAGACCCGGTGCGGCCAACGCAGCGGCGGCCACGTTGAGAAACGCGGTACGGCCGCCTTCGGTGAACAGCATGCCGGAGTATCCCGACTCCCGTGCGTGGCGGGCGAGGGGTCCGGTTTTCACCAGCGGTTGCGGGGTGATCATGACATCGACGTTCACGATCGCAGAGTAGGTCACCGCAGGGGCTAGAAAAGACACGTCGACGGTGGGGGGAGAAAATGAGTCAAATCGCGGTTTCGGCACTTCTGAGCGAGCACGCTCATGCGGTGCGGCTGATGAACGAATTGTCCGATGCCGAGTGGTCGGCTCCGTCGGGGTGCGTCGGCTGGCGAGTGCAGGACGTGTTCTGTCACATGGCCAGTGTTTTCCATTCCATTGCCGACCCGTCAACGATCGAAGGCGGTGACAGCCCGGATGTCGAGCAGAACGCCGAGGTGCCGGTGCAGGCGCGCAAATCCTGGACGCGAGCCCAGGTGATCGCCGAGTACGAGGAGTGGAGCGAAAAAGGCATGGGAGCTCTCACGTTCATGAACAGTCCCGAGATGGCCGACACCGTGATTCCATTGTCCAACCTGGGGTCACATCCCATGCATTTGTTGGCCAACGCCATCGTTTTCGATCACTACTGCCATTTACGCCACGACGTGGGTCACTCCGTGCCCGCGGCCGCCGGTTTGCCGCGTGACGAGGCGGCACTGGTCGCCACGCTCGAGTGGATGTTGGCCGGTATCCCGCAGATGTGTGAGTCGCAACTGCGCACCGCTCCTCGTCAGACGGTGAACCTGGTGTTCGAGGGCCCGGCCGCCGGTTCGTGGATCCTGGCCCCCAGTACGGATCTCTGGACGGTCACGGCGGGGCACGATGCCTCAGCGCCCAGCGCCATCAGCACCGCACACGATTTTGTCTCGTGGGGAACCAAGCGCGCCCCGTGGCGCGCGAGCACGAGAGTGGAGGCAGAGAACGCCGACACGAGCGCCGTTCTCGACGCCATCAACGTGATCTGAGCGATTCGCTCAGGTGGCCGGTACCTGATCCTCACGCACCCCGCCACCGGGACGGAAGGTGGCGGATCGATCATCGGTCTTTTCCTGCATCTGCTGCATCATCACGCCCAGCTCCTGCGAGGCCCGTTGATCACCGAGGATTTTCTGCATCACAGCCGCACCAGCGCCCGACATGAGCTCGGCCTGATGGTCGTTGAGGAACTTCTGCGAGTCCCGCATCCGCGCGGTGGAACCGTTGATCTCGGGAATGACGTAACGCGCCACCATGTCCCAAGATCGAAGGGTGTTCTCACGATTCGCCCAGTCGTGAGCGAAGCCGAGGACCACACCGAATCCTCCGGTGATCTCCTGCAGATTTCGAATGGCGGCCACCAGATCATCGGGGGTACCGATGACCGCACCTCCGCTGCTCATCATGTCCATCAGATCCCATTTGTCGTCGACGTGTTGCGCACCGGGACGGCCGAGAGTCCAGACGTTGTACTCGTTATGCCAACGCTGTAATCCGTCGACGGACTGCTTGCGGGCCTCGTCACGAGTCTCGGCGATATGGAAGCTCAACAACACCCGCCAATCGCGCCTGTCGACGGTTCGACCGTGCTTGGTCGCGGACTCCTGGGCGAACGACCACTGGGTGGGAAGCGCGGCGAGACCAGCCGTGCTGTTGGACGCGATCGACAAGACACCGCATCCGTACTTGCCGGCCAACTGCATTCCCGACGGCGACAGAGTGGACGCCGTGGCCATCGGGATGTTCTCCTGCATCGGCAACAACTGCAGTTGGGCGTCGCGCAAAGTGAACCAGTCGCTCTCGTGGCTGAAGCGATCCTCACCACGTAGCAGACGGATGATCACACCCATTGCCTCGTCCTGCCGATCGCGTTGCACCAAAGGGTCGATGCCCAAAGTCCACGCGTCACTCGGTAGCGCTCCGGGTCCGGTTCCGAACATTGCGCGGCCCTTGGTCATGTGGTCCAGTTGAACGATGCGTTGGGCCACGTTGAACGGATGGTGATACGGCAAGGAGATCACACCGGTTCCCAATCTGATGCGGTGGGTGCGTTGGCCGGCGGCGGCCAAGAACATTTCGGGTGAGGCGATCATCTCCCAGCCACTCGAATGGTGTTCCCCGCACCAGAACTCGTCGAAGCCCAGCCGGTCCAGATGGGCGGCGAAATCGAGGTCACTTTGGAACTGAAGAGTCGGGTTCTCCCCGACCGGGTGGTGAGGGGCGAGGAAGGTTCCGAACTGCAGACGGGTCATGACCGCAGTGTACGAGGTAGCCTCGCGATACCGACGAGGGGACGTAGCTCAGTTGGCAGAGCACCTGCTTTGCAAGCAGGGGGTCGTGGGTTCGATTCCCATCGTCTCCACCATTCGCGACAGGTAATTGTGACGTGTAAACGTGGCGTGTAATCGTGACGGAGAACAAGGGGTCAAGTCATGAATGCATCCGACATCATCACCATGTTCGGTTCGGTCGAGGACGACCAGAAGTACACGCGCCTCGTCGAATTGTTCACCGACGACGCGGTCTATTACGACCCGTTCGCCGGACCCCAGGTTGGTCGCTCGGCCATTCACGAGTTCATGTCCGAGATGGAACGCGTGATCCCGGCCATGGGCGTGTACTTCTCCAATTGGCAGACCATGGCCGATTCGCACACCGGATGGTCCCGATGGGAGATGGTGGTTCCGATGGGCGACACCAAACATCCGATCCCAGGTCAGAGCCTCTACCGCCTGCGTGATGGCAAGGTGTGTTTCGTCGCCGATTACGTGGACCCCGTCGCCTACGGGCGCATCCGTCCCGACCGTCGTCCGAATGCTGCCGCCGCAGCCGGGGTGCCCAAGGGGACCGATCAGCGGGGCTCGGCCGACGGGTTGGTGCGGACCTTTTGGCGTGACCGCGTGACGAACTGGTCACCGATAGACGGTGGATCGGTGCTCCTCGGCGACATCGCGGTCGAGGACTCGGTGGCCTGGGCGCAATGGTCGTGCGTCGTCGAGGGTCGACAGGTGACCGGATGGACCCTGCACACCATCAGCAACGGCGTGGTGGCGTGCCACGACTACCTCGCCGAGTGATCCACGGCGTGGCGTCGAATCAGCAGTAGAGCGGGGCGTAGACCAAAACTTAATGACGGCCCACTGGCTCGGGGTATCGCCACCCGTCGCCGGAAGAAGTCGTGGTGTGAGGGATGGGGTCGTGGTCGATCATCTCGGCAGGGTCCGCAATCGGCGCATTGAGTGTTGGACGACCCACGAGGGACCGGCGGTTTGCTTCTTCGGGCACGCTCGCCAACCCATGAACGCTCCATGATTCTTCGGTCCCCGGGCCCTGTGCCTCGATTACAGCGATCACGAGGGGAGGCACCCGCTCTTCGCCGATCGACTCGACGTCGGTGACGTGACCCGGGCCGAGAACGAGTTGGTCAGCCTGCCGATTTCGTAGCATCGTGTGTCGATGAGCACCATCGTGATCGTCGGCTCGTCGTTGGCTGGTGTGCGCGCCACCGAGACTCTTCGCTCGGAGAGGTTCGACGGGCGCATCGTGATGGTCGGTGCCGAGGCCCGCATGCCGTATGACCGCCCTCCATTGTCCAAGAAGGTGCTGGCGGGGGAATGGGACGCCGATCGTGTGACGCTCCGCAAACCAGACGATCTCGCGGCACTGAATCTGGAATGGAAAATGGGATCTCCGGCCGTCGCGCTGAACCTCGCGGCTCGAACCATCACCGTCGCCACCGGGGAATCGATTCCCTTCGACGGGCTGATCGTCGCCACCGGGGGGAGCGTGAAGCGCCTGCCGAACCAGCCGGCGTGGCGAGGCGTTCACACCTTGCGAACCCTCGACGACTCACTGGCGTTGCGTGCGGACTTGGTCGACGGGCACAAGGTGGTGGTGATCGGAGCCGGTTTCATCGGCCTCGAGGTGGCGGCCACCGCTCGAGGACGTGGATGCGAGGTGACGGTGCTCGAAGGACTGGAGGCCCCGATGATTCGTGGACTCGGCGCGGAGATGGGTCGCAACGCCGCGCTGATTCACGCGGATCACGGCGTTCGTCTACGTTTCGGTGTGCGGGTGAGCGGTTTGGTCGAGGGCGAACCGGGAACTGTCGCCGGAGTGGCGTTGGAGTCCGGCGAGGTGGTTCCAGCCGACGTGGTGCTCGTCGGGATCGGAGTGGCACCGGCCACCGATTGGCTCGAAAAGTCCGGTTTGACCATTGGCGACGGCGTCGTATGCGATCGCACGCTCAACGCCGGGGTGCCGGGGGTGTACGCCGCCGGTGACGTGTGCCGATGGCACCACGATCTGTACGACCGCGAGATGCGCGTCGAGCATTGGACCACCGCCTCCGAGCAAGGTGCGGCCGCGGCCCGCAATCTGCTGGCCACGATGCGGGGGGAGGAACCGAGACCGTTCGTCGACGTCCCGTTTTTCTGGAGCGATCAGTTCACCGCGCGCATCCAGTTCGTTGGTCGGGCCGAAGGTGGCGAGAACGTCGAGATCGTGGTGGGCTCGCCCCAGGAGCGCCAATTCGTCGCGCTGTACGAGAGTGGAGGACGACTGGTGGCGGCGCTCGGTGTGAGTCGTCCGCGACAACTGATGCCTTTGCGAAAACTCATCGCCGAGCGAGCCACCATCGAGCAAGCCAGAGAGTTGGCCCGCTCGTTCGTTGCAACCTGAACGATCTTCTGGGAAGATTCTCCCGGGGGTGGGTAATGCCCAGACTGGATGCGGAGCGGGTGGCGCTGTGGCGCAACTTTCAAGTGGCCGGCGAGGTCGTGTCACGTGCGATCGAGGCCGAGATGGCCGACGAGTTCCGTTTGTCGCTGCCCCAATTCGATCTTCTGGCCATCCTGGCGGTGAACAACGAACATCTCCGCGTGAAGGAGTTGTGCGAAATGCTGTCAGCCGTCCCGAGCAGTCTCTCCCGTCGCATCGACTCGTTGGTCGAACGGGGATACGTCACCCGCGAGCCGGCTCCCACCGAGGACGACAACCGAGCTGTCGTGGTGCGCCTCACCCGCATGGGCCGACTCGTGTGGCGCGATGCCAACATCCTGTACCGTCGCGCCATACAACGGGCGTTCGCCAGCGATCTCTCCGAGGCCGACGTGGTCGCGATGGCACGTGCGCTGGCCAAGGTCGCTCCGTTTCGCTCCTGATTGGCGAGGAATGGGCGTCACGCATCAGACTGACGGCAGTTCGAAACGAGGAGCCCTCCATGAACACTGCAGTGATTGTCGACGCCATTCGCACACCGTTGGGTAAGCGCAACGGCAAGCTGAAGGATTGGCACCCGGTCGACCTCATGGCCGAGGCCATGGGTGCCATGGTCGAGCGCAACGGCTTCGACCCCGGCCTCATCGACGACGTCGTGATGGGTTGCGTCATGCAAGTCGGTGAGCAGTCGACGAATGTAGCCCGCAACGCCGTGCTCGCGGCGGGTTGGCCCGAAGCAGTCCCCGGCACCACGATCGACCGTCAATGCGGCTCGTCGCAACAGGCCGCCCATTTCGCCGCTCAGGGCGTGATGGCTGGTGCGTACGACATCGTGGTGGCCGCCGGCGTCGAGGTGATGACCCGGGTGCCTATGGGTTCGGCCATGGCCGACGGGAAATATGGTTGGCCGTTCGGCCCGCGAGCCGTGGCTCGGTATCAGGATGCGGGTGGGCTCGTTCCTCAGGGAGTGTCGGCTGAGATGATCGCCGACAAGTGGGACATCACGCGTGACGACATGGACCGATTCGGCGTGCAGTCGCAGTCGAGGGCGGCGCGGGCCACCGCCCAAGGTCGTTTCGAGCGCGAGATCCTGCCGGTGCGAGATGCCGAAGGAAATCTGATGACGCGCGATGAGGGTATCCGCGACACCTCCATGGAGAGTTTGGGCAAGTTGAAGCCATCGTTTCGCGGTGAGGAGGACGGCGGGCGTGTCACCGCGGGTAACTCGTCGCAGATCACCGACGGAGCGTCGGCGTTGCTCATCATGAGCGAAGCCAAGGCCAAGGCTCTCGGACTTACGCCCCGCGCTCGTTTCGTGAACTTCAGCTTGGCGGGCGACGATCCGCGCTACATGCTGACCGCGCCGATTCCGGCCACCCGCAAGATCTTGGAGCGCACGGGCCTGAGCATTCACGACATGGACGTCGTCGAGATCAACGAGGCCTTCGCGTCGGTGGTGTTGGCCTGGGAAAAGGAGTTCCGTCCGGACATGGAGAAGGTGAACCCGAACGGTGGAGCGATCGCCCTCGGGCACCCCCTCGGTTGCTCGGGTGCGCGCCTGATGACGACGTTGTTGCACGAATTGGAACGCACCAATGGTCGCTATGGACTTCAGACCATGTGCGAAGGTGGTGGCATGGCCAACGCGACCATCATCGAGCGACTCTGAGACATGGATCTGGCCCGCGTCATTTGGTTGACCGGGGCCGCGTTGCTGTTCCTGTTTCTTTGGCGAGTTGGTGTCGGCATGTTGCGCAGCATGTCGACGCCGTTGCCCCCACCCCCACCCGAGGGCGAGCTCCGCAAGGTGAACGTCAAGTTCCGGTGCAGCGTGTGCGGACTCGAGATCAAAACGATGTTGGCGCCCGAGGAGGACCCCGAGCCCCCGCGTCATTGTCTCGAGGACATGGATTTGGTGGCTCCCATCGAGTGAATGGCGAGTTACAGCGGTGTGACTATCCCCGCGGTTATCCACAGGCTGGGGACATCGTTCTTATGCTCGATGCCAGTTCAGGGCGCTATCGGTACTTGGTCGCTGTGTACAGCCCGCCGAGGATGAAGGCCAATCCCGCCACGAGGTAATAATTGCTTCGTCCCCCGGGAACCGCGCCCAGGTAGTACAGCAAGATGATGAGGGCGCCCACGATGAACAGGGCGAACATCAGGATCGGCACCCAGCGCGGACTCTCTTTCACGTACGCGGGGATCGGCGGCGTGTAGCGGGCCGAGGCCGCCACACCGTGTTCGTTATGAGCGGGATTCGGCGCCCTCGTCTCGCCCGGCTTGGTGCCTTTGGGTGTCGTGCGTCCGCCTGTCTTCCTTTTCGGGGGTGCCACGACCGGAAGCCTAGTGGCAGGCTGGCGTCGTGACCCGTGTGCTCGTGCTCGACAGCTATGACAGTTTCGTCTACAACCTCGTCCAGTACATCGGGGAACTGGGGGCCGAACCGGTGGTTCACCGTAACGACGACCTGACGGTCCACCAGGCTTTGGCCCTGAACGTCGACGGAGTGTTGATTTCACCGGGGCCGGGCCGACCCGAGGACGCCGGCATCATCTGTCAGGTCATCATCCCCTTCGCCGAACACGGAATCCCCGTCTTTGGCGTGTGTCTCGGGCATCAGGCGATCGGCCACGTCTTCGGCGGCCGAGTGGTGCGCGCCCCCCAACTGATGCATGGCAAGACCAGTTCGGTCCGCCACCGTGATGTCGGAGTTTTCGCCGGTGTCGAGAATCCGGTCACGGTCACGCGCTATCACTCACTGGTGATCGAGCCTGAGAGTTTGCCGGAGTGCTTGGAGGTCACCGCTGACACCGCCGACGGCATTCTGATGGGTGTTCGTCACCGCTCGTTGCCGGTGGAGGGGGTGCAGTTCCACCCCGAGAGCATCCTCACCGGCTCGGGACACGCGATGTTGAGCAACTTTTTGAACGACTGCGCGCGGTGAGTGGTCACGAATTCAGGGGCCTGTCGTGGTTGGACTTACAGAGGTGCTCGTGCTCGTGCTCGGTGCCGTGGTGGTCGTGGGTGGCACGGCCGCCTTGCCGACTTTTAAGAGGATGCGTCCACCAGGGGCGATCTGCACGCCGGTACTCGGGTCTTGAGCGATCACCAATCCGTCGTTGGTGCTACCCGAGGGGACGTCTATGTACTCGACCCTGATGACGAATCCACGCAGCGCATCCCGCGCTTGAGCCTCTGTGATACCGGTGACTGGCGGAACCGCAACGGTGGCCCGACCGGTCGAAACGTAGAGCGTGATGGCAGAGCCCTTGGTCGTCTGACTGGAGATGTTCGGGCTTGTGCGGGTGACCCGACCGGATTCGACGGTTTCGCTGGCTTCGGGCACGATCGAGACGATCAAGCCGAATGGTTCGCCTTCCAACACCGATCGTGCGGCCTCACTGGTTTGTCCCTGAACGTTGGGAACCTGCACGAGTCCACTGCCTTGGCTGACGATCAGATCGATGGTCGCCCCACCGAGGACCTTTTCGCCCTCGGCCGGCGTGGTGGCGATGATGGTGTTCTCCGGGATGGTGGCGTCGTTCTGCATCGTGATGGATCCGATGGTCAGCCCGAGGTCGAGCAAGGCGAGTCGGGCCTGCTCGACCGTGAGGCCGGCCAGTCGTGGCACCGGGATGGGGTCGTTGGACGGGTTGTAGATGACCTGCACGGTGTCGCCCTCGCTCACCTGTTCACCCGGCGCCGGAATCTGCTTCCAGACGACGTTCGCCTCCACGTTCGAGGATTCCTCGACCACCGGAATGACGTCGAGGCCAGCGTCCTCGAGAGTGGTGACAGCCTCTTCGAGTGTGAGACCAGTGACGTTCTGAATGGCGAAGGTGGTGTTGGTTGTTGCGCCCCCGGAGAGCGCGATCACGGTGAGCACGGCCGCGATCAACAGAATCACGGCTGCTGACACGGAGGCAATCACGATGTTGCGTCGTCGACGTTGCAGGTCGATCGGCGGTGTCACGCCGGCGCCCCCGGTGTATCCCGCGGCCAACTCGGGGTTGGCCACGATGAGCGTGCGCGGCACGGGCATGGTGACTCCGGGGTCCGTTGCTGATCCGGTCGATGACGAACCCGAATGAGAGGTGGTCGGTGGCACGAGGGCGGCCGCATCGTCGGGTCCGATGAGAGGGGTTTGGCCGATCACCGTGGTCGGCGCGTCGATCGCGCCGTTCGTGGGATCGCCATCACGACGATTCTGGAGTGCCACTAACGCCTGCACCGGCAGACCCTCGCGGAACCGACGAAGATCATCACGGACCGCTTGCGCACTTGGGTATCGAAAACTGGGGTCTTTGGCCAGCAACCGGGCCACGATCGCCTCGAAGGCGCGGGGCACATCCCCCCGGATCTCACGGAGCGGTTGGGGTTGATCGTGAACCTGCTTGTACGCGATGGCCATTGGAGTGTCGCCGGTAAAGGGGGGTCGACCGGCGATCAATTCGTACAACACCACTCCCAGTGAATACAGGTCGCTTCGAGGGTCGGGTTGGCCACCCTGGGCTTGTTCGGGCGAGAAGTAGGCGGCAGTTCCCATGACTGCACCAACCTGAGTGAGGGAACTGTCCGCCGCACTCCCCAAGGCGCGGGCAATACCGAAGTCGGCCACCTTCAAGGATCCGTTGTTACCCACCAGGATGTTGCCGGGTTTGATGTCGCGATGAATGACGTTGTTGCGATGGGCGAACTCGAGGCCTGAGGCGATCTCGATTCCGACCTCGGCGGCCTTGTCCGGGCTCACCCTGCCGACCTCGCGCAGAACCTCGGCCATGGTGCGGCTCGGTACGTATTCCATCGCAATGAAATAGGTGTTGTTGCTCCGCCCCCAGTCGTAGACGCTGACGATGTTGGGGTGGGTGAGGTTGGCCGCGGACTGGGCCTCGCGGCGGAAGCGCTCGACGAAGGCGGGGTCGGTGGCGAACTCGGGAAACAGCACCTTGATGGCGACCAGGCGGTCGAGCAGGAGGTCCCGGGCCAGATAGACGTCGGCCATACCCCCGCGACCGATGCGTTGCTGCATCTCGTAGCGGTCGTTCAGAGTGGTCAGGCTGGACTCGGACATAAGTGGTTCAAGGCTACCGACGGTGACCCAGAGGACCGAGTCGTCCCTGTTCAGTCGGGTCCGGGAGACGCGCTTGGTCGAATCACAGACCCAGTGCGATGTCGAGCACGCGACCCGCGATGGGACCGGCCAGAGTGCCACCGGTCCCCTCACTGATTTCGGCGTTGGTGCCCTTCAACATGACGACGATCGCATATCGCGGAGCCTGCGCCGGGGCGAAAGCCACGATCCAGGCGTGGCTTCGTTCGGGTTCGCCGGCCATGTTCAACTGTGCCGTCCCGGTCTTGGCGGCGGCTTGAACGCCGCTCGAGAGGCGCAAACAGCACGACGCGGTGCCGTTGTTCACCACGTCGACCATGAGGCTCGTGAGACGCTCGGCCGTGCTCGTCGTCATCGGGGTGCGCCATGGCGTGGGGGCAGTTCGCCGTAACGTGCGTCCGTCCTGGTCGGAGGTGGCGGCCACCACGTGCGGTCTCATCATCACACCACCGTTGGCCACCGAGGCCGCCACCATCGCCACGTGCAACGGCACCATGGTGGTATTACCTTGCCCGAAGCCACCGATGCCCAACAGGGGAAGGTTCTGTTCGAAGTAGTCGACGTTCCCGAACTCGCTGGCGACCGGTGCGGGAAGGTCGATGGGGATACGATCGCCGATACCGAATCGCGTCGCCGCATCCACCATGGCCTCGGGGCCGAGGGCGAGGGCCGTTCGGGCGAACGGTGTGTTGCAGGAGCGTCGAAATACCTCGACCAAGTCACCACCGCAGACCTTGCCCCCGTAGTTCTGGATCGGATCGGTCGTCTGTGGGGGCAAGAACTCGGACTCCTCGGCCCAGATGGTCGTGTCGTCGATGAGGCCGACGTCGAGCGCGGCCGCGGTGGTGATGATCTTGAATGTCGAACCGGGCATGTAACGCTCTTGGTACGCGTTGGCGAGCAACGGTTTACCGGGTGCCGCGTCGAGATATTCGAAAGCCGCCGCCGCCTTCTCCGCGTCGTGGTCGGCCACCAGATTCGTGTCGAACGTCGGCCATGAATACATCGCTTTCACCGCGCCCGTGGCCGGCTCCAACACCACCACGGTTCCCTCGCGTCCGTCCAAGGCCGCTTTGGCTGCTTCCTGGATGCGCGAGTCGATTGTGACCTCGACGTCCCCCGTGACGTCGCGACCACTGAACAACGCACCGATCCCGTTGATTCGCTGGGTCGTCGTGCGCCCGGCCAGCACATCGTTTTCCGTCTTCTCCACGCCGGAGGCACCGAAGTCGAAGGTGAAGTAGCCGGTGATGGCGGTGTAGGTGTCACCTTCGGGGTACGTGCGTTGCCAATCGAATCGATCACCGGGCTCACTGGCGATGCTGGTGGCGATCACGACACCATCGGAGGTGACGATGTCGCCACGGGGATCGTTGAAGTTCTTCACCGTCTGTCGAGTGTTGCGAGAATCGCCGTCGAGAGAGGCCTTTCGACCCACCTGCACGAGGTTCAGTTGTGCGAACAGAATGATGTAGAGCGCGAAGAGAATCAACGCCAGTTTTCCGATGCGCCGGTTCACTCGACCACCCCCGAACGGGCGACCTTGCGCCGAGCCCGCCCCGCCTGGAAGCGCTCGGTCACACTCATTTGGTCGGGTGCCTCTCCGAGACGCTTGGCGGTGTTGTCGCTGATTCGCAACAGCAACGCCAGCAACACGTAGTTGGCCACCAAACTCGAACCGCCGTAGCTGACGAAAGGCAACGTGATTCCAGTCAGCGGAACGACGCGAATGACGCCCCCGATGATGATGAAGGCCTGAAAACCCACGATGGTCGTCAGGCCGATGGCCAACAACTTCGCGAAATCCCTCTTGGCCCGCATCGCGGTCCGTAGCCCGGCACCGATGATCAACAAGAACGCGATCAAGATGGCGGTGGCCCCGAAGAGGCCCAGTTCCTCGCCGATGGCGGCGAAAATGAAATCGTTCTTGGCTTCGGGGATTCGCGTTGGATCTCCGAGACCGAGACCGGTGCCCCCGATGCCCCCACTACCCAGAGCGAACATCGACTGGGCGATCTGGTAACCGCGCCCGCGATAGCTCTGCCACGGATCCAGCCAAATGGATACCCGCGTCTGAACGTGGTCGAAGAGGAAGTACGCGGCGACGGCGCTGAGCGCGAACAGAGCCAACCCGATGGACATGAAGGCGGCCTTCTCGGTGGCGATCCACACCATCACGATGAAGAGAGTGAAGAACAACAAACTGGAACCAAGGTCCTTTTGGCCGACCATCAACACCACGCTGAAGGCCCAGGCACCCAAAAGTGGCAGGAGATCGCGAGGCTCGGGTAACAAGAACCGACCGACCCGCCACGTTCCGTTCTTGATCAACTCGCGACTCTCAGCCAAGTAGGCGGCGAAGAAGAGAGCGAGGGCGATCTTGGCGAACTCACCCGGCTGGAAGTTGACCGGTCCGATGCTCACCCAGATACGGGCACCTCCGGAGGAGAATCCCAGTCCGGGCACCATCGGCAAAAGGAGGAGACCGGCCCCCACGCCGAAGAAACTCCACTTGAAGCGGGCCAGATCGTTCACCCGTCGAACGACGAGCAGAGTGATCGTGAAAGCGAGGACACCGATGAGCGTCCAGGTGGTCTGCAATCCAGCCAGGCGTTCGGAGAGACGCGCGATCATCACGTAACCGAGGCCGTTGAGCAAGGCGGCCACCGGTAAAAGCGTGGAGTCGGCGCCGGGCGCCAAAAGACGTACGACGATGTGGGCCGATACCAGGACCAACAGCAAGGCGGCGAGGAACGGAAGGATGCGTGGCGGTATCACCGAGTTCTTGCCGAGAGAGGCCAACGTGTACGCGGCGGCGGTGATCAGCCCGGCGAAAATCACCAGGCTCAGTTCGGTGGCCCGCCGACGGTCGGCGACGAAACTCACGACACCAATGCGGAAACCACGACGGTGATGGCGATCGCCGCCGATAGAGCGAACATGCCCCACGCACCCACCGCGAACCAACGCGACGGTCGCGACATTTCGTTTCCGCCTCCGAGCTCAGGCGGTGCCACCACCGGCTCGACGACGGTCTCGAAGTCGACCACGATCACCGTGATGTTGTCCCGACCACCGTTGCGGTTTGCCAGGTTCACCAAGCGGTCGGCGAGATCCTGTGCGTCGGTGGCCTCGCGAATCTCGACCTCGATTTCGTCATCAGACGCCTCATCGACGAGACCATCGCTGCACACGATGAAGCGATCCCCGTCCTCCACGTCGAGCGGAAAGGTGTCGACGTCGACGTGCGACTCGATACCCATCGCCCGCAACACGATGTTGCGCTGAAAATGCACGCGAGCCTCGGCTCGCGTGATGGCTCCACGATCGACCAAAGACTGCACGTGAGAGTGGTCCTTGGTGATCTGACGAAGCTCACCGTGGCGCCAGAGATAGGTGCGGGAATCACCGACGTTGATCACGACAGCCCGGTGGCTCAGGGCATCGGCAACGACGAGACCGGTAAGCGTCGTTCCCATGCCGGTCTTACCCGGATCGTCGATGGCCTCCATGAAGATGGCCAGATTCGCTGTCGCGACAGCGTCGGTCACCCGATGCTCGTCGGAGAGTCCACCGTCGGCCGAGGTGAACAAGTCCGCGAGGATGCCGACGGCGATGGCGCTGGCAACCTCGCCGGCACTGTGGCCACCCATCCCGTCTGCCACGAGATACAACCCGTCGATGGCTACGAAGGAGTCCTCGTTGCCATCGCGGATACGTCCGACGTCCGTGCAGACCCCGACCCGAGGAAGAATCATTTCCCCACCTCGAGCGTGACGAGTCCGATGTGCACGCGATCGCCCACTCGCAGTCGGGTCGGGGTGGAGATGTGCTTGCCGTTCACCGAGGTGTGATTCGTCGATCCGAGATCCTCGATGGTGACGTAGCCGTCGATTCGGCGGATGACGGCATGTCGAGCACTCGCCCCAGTGTCGGGAGCCAATTGCAGCGCGCACGTGTCGTCGCGCCCGATGACGATCTCATCGGCTCCGAGATCGACCACGATCCCTTTCATGTCGGTGGGTGCGACGATGCGCATCGATCCGACTCGGTGTGGCCGCGAGACCTTGGGGGCTTTGACGGAGACCAAGTCGCGTGCATCATGGCTCGCGATGTTGATGGTGACGCGACTCACGGCCGGGACCCGAATCTCGTTCCATACGGCCCACAGCACGCGGGCGAAGAAGACGTAAAGGGCGAGTAGGAGGACGATTCCGAGGAGCCCGAGAAGCTGATCGGTGATCATCGGCGTCAGGCCTGACGAGCCTCGTAGCGGATGGTGTGGCTCGCAAACGCGATGATGTCCCCGTCACGTAGAGCACGATCGCTGGATATAACGGCACCGTTCACCTTCGTGCCGTTGGTCGATCCCAGATCCTTCACGACCCACCCGCCGCCGCCGGGTGAAATCTCAGCGTGTCGACGACTGACGTTGGGGTCATCGAAGACGATCGCGTTGTCCGCCGAACGACCAATGAGCAGCGTCTCGGACCCCAATGGGAGGCGACGTTCGTCGGGAAGGATGACGACCGCGGTGAGTGCGGTCGTGCCGGTGGCGCGGATCTCGCAGGAGACCTTGATGCGACCGACTTTCAACGACTCGTCGGCGTCGATGACCACCGACACCGATCCTTTCAAGTGGTAACCCTCGTCATCGGCGTACTCCTTGACTGCCTCGATCAATTCGGCGAGAAGATCACGATGGATCGATTCGAGAGCCGCGAGATCCCCAGGTGACAGGTGAACGAGGAAGTGGTTGGGAACGACGCGGCGATTTTTGGCGTCCACACTTCGATTGGCGTCCATTTCCTTGACGAGGCGACGGCCGATCTCGATGGGACGGACGTTCCCGCGGAAGGCTCGGCTGAACACACCTTCGACCATAGGTCTTCGACCATCCTCATCTGTTTCACTCGGGCCCGACGTTCAACCCGAAAGTAATCGTGAAGGGTATCGGTGTGCGACGCCCCGGACGGCAGGTTGGGTCAGGTACCGGGGTCTCGGTACCCTGACGATCCGGTTGCTCGGGCGAGTGGCGGAATGGCAGACGCGCTGGCTTCAGGTGCCAGTGTTCGCAAGAACGTGGGGGTTCAAGTCCCCCCTCGCCCACGACAGGTCGAAAGCAGGTTCGACACCGTCGAGATGGATCATCGGGTCAGTCGCATCCGAGGCCGGTGGGTAGATAGACCTCGATTCCCGGCGTGATCTCGAATCGGTCGTAGCGACCAGCGGTGACATCGAGGGCGAGCTCGTTCTCGAGAGAGATCTTTTCATCGAGCGGTTCATCGCTCCCCTCAGTCATTTCACCTTCGAGTGTCACCGGCCCGGGAAGACCGACGTTCATGTCGACCACGATCACCCCGTTGTTGCGGGACAAGGCGCACGCGAGATTGGCCAAGATGGGACGCGGGTCATACGTCTGATCTGATCGGTTGTAGTAGCCCGAAGGGAGGTAGCGCGCCGGTACACCGGTGTGCCACCACGTCAGATCGGCTTGATTGGTGACGACGTATTGGATGGCGTTGTTGGTCCGGAGCTCGTCGACGGCCCTGGTCAACGCCGTTGGCTCTGACGCTGCGGGTCGCTCCAGCCAGGCCCAGGGATGCGTGGCCACGATGGCCCAAAGACCAACACCGCCGAGCGCCAACAGGACCGATGCCCGGTCGGCCAACCACCAACCCGCCGCGCTGATCACGAGGATGCCACTCGGCATCATGATCCTGTTTTCCAGCTTGAGAATGGCGTCGAGGAAAAACATCGACGGCACGACCACCACTGTCAGTGCAGTGGCCAGGATCAACGCCGGGCCGAGAGCCGGATCGAGGACCGACTCGGTGGTCACCGTCGTTCCCGACGAGCCGGTCCGGGCTCGAGCATTGCGGATCCGCTCTTGGTAGAGGTTCCTCAACCAGATGTACATGACCACGACCGCTCCGGAGGCCGCCGTCAGGGCGATCACCCACTCCACGGGCGAGGGTCGAAACGATTGGCGCAGCAATGTCGTCGTTTGATTTCCCATCCCCGCTTCGAACCACCCTGCGACCCCTCGGGCCAAAAAGAAAATGTCATCGGTACCTCGGGGGTGGAACGACCAGGTCCGAGTTCCGTCGCTGGCAAGAGCCGTGACCGCGGTGGGGACGAGTCCGGCGGCGAGGAACCACCAACCGGCGCGGCGCCACGACATCCCTTGACCGACGAGCACAAGGGCTACGACCAGTGCCACGGACGGACCGACGAAGCGCGTGAATCCGGCGATCAAGGTGAGCGCGCCGAGAGCGACCAGTACCGGTGCCCGGGGCTCGAGCGTGCGTGGGTGGGCGAACCCTGTCGGGGATTCGGTCGATGATGGGTGCGGTGCGTGCACTGGAGACTCGGGACCACGTGCCAACCGATGGCGGGTTGCCAGTCGGCCCAGGATCACCGTCAGCCAGAGAACTGCGGCGCAGAACAGTGGCTCGGAGAGCACTGCGACCCCGGTGAAGCGCAGAATCGGCCAGCAACTGAGGCCGACGGCCAGGATTGATCGCGCCGCGAGTTCCGAGCGCCTCTGAGGAGCCCACGGACCAACCATCACCGCCACCGCGATGGACCCGATGGCCAGAACATTCACCGCTCCGGCGGCGTGGCGCAGGGGGAGAAACAGGTCGCAGAAGGCGATCATCAGTGGAGTACCCACACCGAAGTCGGTGAAAGGCGACCATCCAGTGGCGTCGACGGTGTCGAGCAGTGGAATCTCCGAGAATGATGGAGTCAGCGGGGTCTCGAACCATCGACCGTCGGCGAATCCCGAAGCCCCAGCCAGATAAGAGCCCGAATCGCCGACCAATGACAGTCCGTGTCGAAGTCGAAGGATCGCCAGTCCCATGGCCACGAGGGTCGATGCGATGACTGTCACGATGGCGACCCGAGCGGACAAGACAGTCACCGGATCGCCATCGACGCGCGCTCCGACGTGGTCGAGCGTGGTTCCGGCTGACGTCACCGTCGACTCACTGTCGTCGCGAACCTACGACACCGGCGAGGGTCGCTGCAGGCGGATCACCCTCGATCGGCGGAAGATCACTCCGAACACCACCCCGAACAGTGACCACACGGCGATGTTGGTCCCGCGACCGGTCGTGGGCAGAACGGATTCGTCGACGACTTTGAAGCCGATCGAGGCTGACTCGTCACCCACGGTGACGATCGCGGTGTGGTCGCCCACCTCGAGATCGGCGGGGATCTTGGCCTGCGCGGAAATGCCACCGCTGGTGTCGGTTTGGAATTCACCGATCAAACGCGGTGTCGACAGCACGATCGCCCGGCCCGGGGCGAGTGGGTCGAGTCCATACGCCAGAACCGCGATCCATCCGCCTTGCCCGAGACGTAGCACGCCGTTGAAGTCGACGTCGGTGGTCACGCCATCGGCCGAGATACCGCCAACCATCAACACCAGGCTACCGCCGACGAGCAGAGCCACGTCCTCCACCGGGATCTCTTCGACCGCTTCGGATATGGGGTCGCGCACGAGGCCGCTGAACACGGCTCCGGTGTCGGTGTAACGCAACGTGATGGGGATAACCGTGCGGGCTCCCGCGGCGTTCTGGACGATCACCAGCATCTGCTCACCCACCGAACGAATGCGATCGATGTCGGCTTGCGTGCGCTGTGCCGGTGGCGTGCGACCGATGGCGGGATCGACACGGGTGATTTGAACGGGAACCTCGACGTTGTTCACCACGATGCGCCCGACCCCCGGAGTCGAGGCCCAACGAGGATCCTCGGGAATCGTGGGAGCGCTGGTGGGTGTCGGCAACATCTGTGGGCCGAGGCCGCCAGTGGTGGGCACGGTGGTAGTGGTGGCGCCCGGTGCGATGGTGGTCGTCGCCGACGATGGTCCGCCTCCCGATCCACCACCTGGTGTCGTGGTGGTTGTGGTGGTCGTCAACGGAACCGTGGTTGTGGTCGTGGTTGTGGTTGTGGTCGTCGTCGTGGGGGGCGTGTTCGCCGTGATCGTTCCATCGGTGTAGGACACCACCCAGCCGTTCGCGGTTCCACCCGAACACGTCGTCGGATACGACCCGGCGTTCGATGACGGCGTGTAGG
>Ga0194117_10000278_pt1 | contig 70738 bp, 60 predicted proteins | sample TA2MahsurfametaG_FD_160579 | JGI IMG/M metagenome (GOLD analysis project Ga0194117, IMG submission 160579) | Freshwater microbial communities from Lake Tanganyika, Tanzania - TA2015009 Mahale N1 surface | ecosystem: Environmental > Aquatic > Freshwater > Lake | place: Tanzania: Lake Tanganyika... | reverse complement strand
ACCGTGTCGCGGTCAATGCGCAAGATGCGAGCGCCTGGAAATTCAGCTGCAAGGGTGTCTTCTAATCGCTGCACGCCACGGCCGATGGGCGATAGATCGGTGTCACCACAATCCGGGCAGAATTTAGGCACTGCGGACTCAGCACCGCAGTGATGGCATTGCAGGCGCCACTTGCTGGCTGCCGATAGCCCGGTCGAACCGGCGCCGCTGGACTCGGATTTTTTGTCAAGGCGATGTAAAACCGTTGCGATGCTGCAGGCCGCACACTGCGAGGCCCAGCCACAACTTGAGCAAGACAATACCGGCGCGTAACCACGTCGGTTTAAAAACACCAAGATCTGGCCCGACTGCGCCAGAACCTGCGCAATCGCCTGCCGACTCTGGTGGGACAGGCCTTCTCGGGCAGGGTCTTTCAGCGTATCAATGAGTTCAATCGCGGCAGCCGGCTCGCCAGTCGCACGATGCGGCAGGCTCAGCAGCCGATACTTTTTTTTATCAAGCTGGGCCCAAGTCTCCATGGCGGGGGTTGCACTGCCCAGCACTGCAGTGGCCCCGAGTTGTTGTGCCCGCCAAACAGCGAGGTCGCGGGCCGAATAGCGCATGCCTTCTTGCTGTTTATAAGAGTGGTCGTGTTCTTCATCAACGATTAACAGGGCAAGATGGGGCATCGGCGTCATGATCGAAAGCCGAGTTCCAATGACCAGCCGAGCCTGGCCGCTTGCGGCTAAAAGCCAAAGCCTCGCGCGCTCGCGCTCAGAAACCTCGCTGTGCAAGACCGCAATCTCAATTCCCGGCAAGGCAGCAGCAAATCGCGATACAAGCTGTGGTGTCAGGCCAATCTCTGGAACCATCACCAGCACCTGCTTTTGCGGACCAGATGTGATGCAACGCTGGGCCGCCTCGGTGTAGACGCGGGTCTTTCCGGATCCGGTGACCCCGTGCAGCACATGAACACCAGGCCGATCGATCGCCCCAAGGGCCAATAACTGTTCGGCATTGAGCTGCGGATCTGCAGCTGTTTTTTTATTGGGCGCGGCCTGAGCAGGCGGATGGATTGACTTCAAGAGCAGCCGATCCAGATTAGACGGTCCAGATTCTTTCTTGGGAATCAGATTTTTAAGATCCCGCAGCCACTTCGGGACCAGGCCCACCGCGATCTGCCCAAATGGCTTTCGGTAATATCGGGCCGCAAAGCTCGCCAGTTCTAGCCACTTCGGATCGGCAGGAGCCAGATTGCTGAAGTGATGAACCACCGACTTGAGTCGGTCCGGAGAGATTTCCTGGCCGCTGTCCTGGCCTGCGAGATGGTCAAGCCGGCCCGGATCGATTACCAGCCCGAGCACCCGACGCCTGCCGAGCGGCACTTCTACCCAGTCTCCGTGCGAGAGTGAAAACTCACCATCACGGTAGTCCAAGACTCCCGGCAGCGGAGCGTCAACCGCAACCGACACAATCCTGGCAGGGGATGTGGACAACTCTGTGGGCAATTCAGGCTCCAAGCTGTTGCGCGCCATTCAAGATCTGAAAAAATCCCCAGCAGAGATAACCAAATCAGTAAAATTTATTAAAAATCAATTACTTAGATTGTCTAATTCAATAAAAATTAAAAATGCAACCGCAACCATAGATCTTTTCGAACTGTGCATAAAGACCGATTTTGGGCCGCACAGGCGGGCTAATTCAAGGCCGATTAACGGAGCTTTTTTGAATAGTTAGCGACCGCTTCCACTAAGCAGGAGACGTTTTCAGGGGGGGTGAACTGAGAGATTCCGTGGCCCAGATTAAAGATATGACCGGCGCCTGCTGAGACCGGGCCGAAGCTCTCTAAGGTTCGGGCCACCTCAGCCTCGATGTGCGGGGGCGCCCCCAGAAGAGTCGCTGGATCAAGGTTTCCTTGCAGGGCGCATCGGCTGCCCACCCGGCTTCGGGCCTGGCCCAGATGGGTAGTCCAGTCCAGGCCCACCGCCTGTGCGCCTGTGGCGGCAATCGACTCGAGCCACTGGCCGCCGCCTTTAACAAACACGATCACCGGCGTGGGCTGGCCATCGGTCTGGCCCTGACGCTGTCGAATCGAAATGCTGGCCGCATGCACGCGATCGACGATGATCTTGATGTGTTTCTGAGAAAAACGCTCAAAGTGGGCCTCGGGCAAAAAGCCCCCCCAGCTATCAAACACCATCACTGCATCGGCTCCCGCCTCAATCTGCATGATGAGGTAGTCAGCGACCGCAACCGATAATTTTTCCAAGAGCTGCTGCAGCGCATCGGGCCGGCTATACATCCATTTGCGCACGCCAAGAAAATCATCGCTACTGCCGCCCCCATTGATCATGTAGCAGGCAAGGGTCCAGGGGCTGCCAGAAAATCCAATCAGCGGGACCCGCTGATTCAGCGCGCGCTTGATTGTCGAAACCGCATCGGCCACATAACGCAGCTCAACGGTTGGATCGATACGGCCAAGGCCGGAAATGTCTGAATCGTTTTCAATGCGCCGCTGAAATTTCGGGCCCTCACCCTGCTCAAAATATAGGCCAAGGCCGAGCGCATCCGGGATGGTCAGAATGTCCGAAAAAAGAATTGCAGCATCAAAGCCGAATCGATCAATCGGCTGAAGCGTGACCTCGCAGGCCAGCTCTGGATTTTTACAAAGACTAAGAAAATCCCCTGCCCGCTTGCGGGTGGCATTGTATTCGGGGAGATACCGGCCGGCCTGACGCATTAGCCAGACCGGGGTGCGCTCCGTCGGCTGACGGTTTAGTGCACGCAGAAACAGATCGTTTTTAAACGCCAATTACTTTTTCTTGCGCAGCCGCTCAATCGCACGAATCTCTGCGATGGCCTCCATCAGCTCCGCCTGGGCCTTGGCGTAATCCATCTCTGCTGCCTTGCTTGCAAGCGCCTCCTCGGCCTTGCGCTTTGCTTCCTGGGCTTTGGCCTCATCAAGGTCTTTGCCACGAATCGCGGTATCGGCCAGCACCGTAACGCCCTTGGGCTGAACCTCAAGGATGCCGCCGGCCACAAATACGAGTTCTTCGGTCTCGGGGCCGCCGTTTTGAATGCGGACAGTGCCCGGCTTAATTCGCGTGATCAGCGAGATGTGGCCCGGCAAAATTCCCAGCTCACCGGATTCGCCGGGGAGTGCCACGAATGTCGCAGCACCCGAGAAAATACTCTCGCGGGCGCTGACAACATCAACCTGAAACTGTTTTGACATGGTGAATCCTGGCTAAAGATGGTCCGATATCAATGACGAGAGTTACTGCAGTGTCTTAGCTTTTTCAAAGACCTCGTCGATGCCGCCCACCATGTAGAAGGCCTGTTCGGGAATCGCATCACACTCGCCGTCTACGATCATCTTGAAGCCGCGAATGGTTTCCTTCAGCGGAACGTATTTACCCGGGGACCCCGTAAATACCTCCGCCACGTGGAAGGGCTGCGACAAAAAGCGCTGAATCTTTCGGGCGCGGGCTACGGCCTGCTTGTCTTCGGGTGATAGCTCATCCATTCCGAGAATCGCAATGATGTCGCGCAGCTCTTTATAGCGCTGCAGCGTTGCCTGCACCCGGCGGGTCGTGGTGTAGTGGTCATCACCCACAACGTTCGGATCCACCTGGCGTGATGTGGAGTCCAGCGGATCCACGGCAGGATAGATACCCAACGACGCGATATCGCGCGAAAGCACCACCGTTGCATCCAAGTGCGCAAATGTGGTCGCTGGCGAGGGGTCGGTCAGGTCATCGGCAGGCACATAGACCGCCTGAATTGAGGTGATCGAGCCGACCTTGGTCGACACAATACGTTCCTGCAACACGCCCATCTCTTCAGCCAGGGTCGGCTGATAGCCCACCGCAGACGGCATACGGCCAAGCAACGCCGATACTTCGGTTCCGGCCAGTGTGTAACGGTAGATGTTGTCGACAAAGAACAGGATGTCGCGGCCGTCATCGCGGAATCGCTCCGCCATCGTCAGGCCGGTCAGCGCAACCCGTAGGCGGTTGCCAGGAGGCTCATTCATCTGGCCAAAGACCATGCCCACCTTATCCAACACATTCGATTCTTTCATCTCGTGGTAGAAGTCGTTGCCCTCGCGGGTGCGCTCACCCACGCCAGCAAACACCGAGAGTCCCGAGTGCTGCTTAGCGATGTTGTTGATCAGCTCCATCATGTTCACGGTCTTGCCCACACCGGCGCCGCCGAACAAACCAATCTTTCCGCCCTTTGCGAACGGGCAGATCAAATCAATCACCTTGATGCCAGTCTCCAGTAACTCCACCGAGGGCGATAAATCTGCAAACTTCGGTGCGGGCTGGTGAATCTCGCGATACTCACTTGTCTTCACCGGGCCTGCCTCGTCAATGGGGCGGCCCAACACATCCATGATCCGACCGAGCGTGCCCTCACCCACCGGCACCGAGATGCCCTTGCCCGTGTTGTTCACAAGCATGCCGCGGCGCAGCCCATCAGAGGAGCCCATGGCAATGGTCCGGACCACCCCATCGCCAATTTGCTGCTGCACCTCGAAGGTCAGGCCCTTTTCAACCAGAGGATGCTCAGCTGAAGCATCCAGCATGAGCGCGTCATAGACCTTGGGCATGGCGTTGGCGGAAAACTGAATGTCCACCACAGCGCCAATGGTCTGAACAATTTTGCCTTGTGCAGTACTCATAGTGTGTTCCTTAAATAAATCTGTTCAACCTTCAATGCACTAGTGCCGCGCGCCGCCTTAGACGGCTGCAGCACCGCCAACAATCTCCGACAGCTCTTTGGTAATGCCCGCCTGCCGTGCCTTGTTATAGGTCAGCTGCAGGTCATCAATCACTTTCTTCGCGTTGTCCGAGGCCGCCTTCATCGCCACCATCCGGGCACTCTGCTCACACGACATGTTCTCTGCGACCGCCTGATAAATGACCGACTCCACATAACGCAGCAGCAACTCATCGAGCACGGCTTTGGCATCGGGTTCATACAAATAATCCCAGTTGTGGGTCGGATCAGTCCGCTGAAGCCGGTCGTCGGTCAGCGGCAAGAGCTGCAGTATCTGGGGCTCCTGCTTCATGGTATTGACAAACTTGTTGTAGCAGAGATAAACCGCATCGACCTCACCGCTGGTGAATGCATCGAGCTGGACCTTTAGGGGCCCGATCAGCTGCTCAAGATGGGGCGTATCGCCCAGATGGGTCACGTGCGACACAATCTTGGCACCGGCGCGGGAGAAAAATCCCAGCCCCTTGTTGCCAATCGCCACGACCTGGGATTCGATTTTCTGATCCGACCATTCCCGCATCTTCATCAGCACCATCCGTAGCAGATTGGTATTCAGTCCACCACACAGCCCCTTATCGGTGGTCACAATCACCACGCCCGCCCGCTTTAGCGCCCCGTGAGGCGCCAGAAAGGGGTGACGATACTCGGGGTTGGCATGGCTTAAGTTCGCACAGATTGCTCGAATCTTTTCTCCATAAGGCCGTCCGGCCCGCATGCGCTCCTGTGCCTTACGCATCTTGGAGGCTGCGACCATCTCCATGGCCTTGGTGATCTTGCGCGTGTTTTGCACGCTCTTGATCTTGTTGCGAATCTCTTTCGAGCCGGGCATGAATCTTCCTTAAGAGTTCTTACGAACGCTCACACATAGGCCTTAGAAAGCGCCCGTCTTTTTGAACTGCTCAATCGCTGCCCGCAGTTCGGCCTCATCTTCTTTCGACATGTCCTTATTCTTTTCCAGCCGCTCCATTAAAGCAGCGTGCTTGGTCCGAATAAAGTCGCGCAGGGATTTCTCAAAGCCTGCCAGCTGCTTGATGTCGACACCTTCCATGAATCCATTGTTCACGGCAAACAGTGTGAGCGCCATTTCCCAGACTGCCATCGGCTGATACTGGGGCTGTTTCATCACCTCGGTCACAATCCGGCCATGCTCAAGCTGCTTGCGGGTCGCCTCATCAAGATCTGAAGCAAACTGAGCAAACGCTGCCAGCTCACGGTACTGAGCAAGGGCCAATCGCACGCCCGCGCCTGTGTCCTTGCGCTTCATGATCTTGGTCTGCGCGGCACCCCCCACACGTGACACCGAGATACCGGCGTTAATGGCTGGGCGAATACCCGCGTTAAACAAATCGGTTTCTAGAAAGATCTGGCCGTCAGTAATTGAAATCACGTTGGTCGGCACGAAGGCAGAGACGTCACCCGCCTGGGTCTCAATAATCGGCAGCGCGGTCAACGAGCCGGTCTTGCCCTTTACAGCCCCCTTGGTGTGACGCTCAACCCAGCCATCGTTCACGCGCGCTGCACGCTCTAATAGGCGCGAGTGGAGATAGAACACATCGCCCGGGAACGCCTCGCGGCCCGGCGGACGACGCAAGAGCAGCGAGACCTGGCGGTACGCCACGGCCTGCTTGGAGAGGTCGTCATAAATGATCAGGGCGTCTTCACCGCGGTCGCGGAAGTACTCGCCCATCGTGCAGCCCGCATAGGCCGAGATGTACTGCATCGCTGCGGACTCGGAGGCAGAGGCTGCCACCACAATGGTGTAGGCCATTGCGCCGGTCTCTTCAAGTTTACGAACTACGTTGGCAATCGTGGACGCTTTTTGTCCAATCGCCACGTAGATACAAAACATGTTTTGACCTTTTTGATTGATGATGGCATCCACCGCAACGGCCGTCTTACCCGTCTGGCGGTCACCGATGATCAGCTCCCGCTGGCCACGGCCCACCGGCACCATCGAGTCAATGGCCTTCAGTCCCGTCTGCACCGGCTGAGAGACTGACTGACGCCAGATCACGCCAGGTGCCACTTTTTCAATCACATCGGTTTCTTTGGCATTGATCGGGCCTTTGCCATCAATCGGCTGGCCCAGCGCGTTCACGACTCGGCCAATCAATTCTTTGCCCACCGGCACATCCAGAATGCGGCCGGTGGTTTTGACCACATCGCCCTCGGAGATGCCCTCGTAGTCGCCAAGAATCACCGCGCCCACCGAGTCGCGCTCGAGGTTCAGCGCAAGGCCAACCACATTGTTGGGGAACTCGAGCATCTCGCCTTGCATCACATTGGACAGGCCATGCACGCGGCAGATGCCGTCGGTCACGGTCACGACCGTGCCTTGATTGCGGGAATCTGTCGCGAGATTGAGTCCCTGAATTTTGCTTTTCAGCAGTTCGCTGATTTCAGACGGGTTGAGCTGCATTGATTAACTCCTAGTTCGTCAGGGCAGACTGCATACGGGCAAGCTTTCCGCGCACCGATGCGTCCATTACTTCATCACCGATGGCAATTGACACGCCACCGATTAATTCGGGGTCGACACGCACAGCGATCTTGACCTTCTTGCCATGCTTTTTCTCGAGCAGGCCGGTGATCTCTGCCACCTGGGCATCGCTCATGGGATAGGCCGAGGTCACCTCAGCGGCCAGCACACGCTCTGCCTCATTGCGCAGGGTTTCGTACATCGCACTGATTTCAGTTAAGGCCACAAGCCGCTCGTTTTCCGCTAACACGGAAAGCAAATCCTTTTGGCTTTTCGATAATCCGGGGGCGGCAGCGGTAATTAACTCCGCAAGCCGCGCGGGGGACAATGCTGGATTGCCGATCAGGGATTTCATCTCAGAGGCCGCAACCACAGCGGCCATCGCAGACAGAGCCTCGGACCAGGCGCCGAAGGCATTCTCAGCCTTGGCCAGGCCAAACGCAGCCTCTGCATAGGGCCGGGCGATCGTGCGAAGTTCAGCCATGGATCAGAGCTCTTTTTTCAGATTGGCCAGAAGCTCAGCATGGACCTGGGCATTGACCTCCCGCGAAAGAATCTGCTGAGCGCCTCTTACTGCCAGGGCCGCCACTTCCTCGCGTAAGGCATCCCTCGCCCGCTGCATTGCCGCGCCAGCCTCAGCATCGGCCGCCTCTCGGGCCTGCGCAATGAGCTTTGCAGCCTCTGCCCTGGCCCCATCGATGAGCGCGGAGGCCTGCTTTTCCGCAGAGCCCCGCACATCCGAGGCGACATCCTTGGCCTTGGCAAGCTCGTCTTGCACCCGGCGTTCAACAGCGACCAGCTCGGCCTTGGCCTTATCGGCCGCCGCCAGGCCATCGGCGACTTTCCGCGCCCGATCATCGAGCGCCTTCATCATGGGTGGCCACACGAACTTCATGGTGAACCACGCCAGGATGAAAAACACCACCAACTGGGCGATGAGTGTTGCATTCAGATTCACGTTGGAACCCTCTTCATATGTTGGTCAAACGACCGGCACGGCCTGCCGCATTGGCGTCGCCCGCCGGACAAAAATCGTTCAATCAGGCCTTGGCAACCTCAGGCAAACGGATTCGCAAAAACAAACATCATCGCGAGGCCAACACCGATCAGAAAGGCCGCATCAATCAGACCAACGAGCAGGAACATTTTGGTCTGCAGCACATTGGTCAGCTCGGGCTGGCGGGCAGAGGCTTCGATGAATCGGCCGCCCATAACGCCAATACCAATGCAGGCACCAGCGGCGCCTAAACCAATGATTAGACCGCAGGCAAGTGCAACAAAAGCAACGTTCGTCATAACAACTCCTCAGTGGGAATAAACAATAAAAAACTTCATCTTCAAAAAAACCAGGCTCTGATGTTGTTTCAGTGCCCCTCATGAGCCTGGCCGATATACACCAAGGTCAGCATCATGAAGATGAAGCCCTGAAGTAACACGATCAGAATATGAAAAATTGACCAGATCGATCCAAAGATCACATGGCCAAGAAAGCCAAATACTGTTGCGGTGCCGCCCAGCAGGGCGATCAAACAAAACAAAAGCTCTCCAGCATACATATTGCCAAAAAGCCGCATCGCCAATGACACCGTCTTCGCAACAAACTCGATCAGATTCAGACCTAGGTTGGCAAGCCATAGGGCAGGGTGCGCCCCAAAGGGGGCACAGAAGAGCTCGTGCAGGAAGCCGCCAAGGCCCTTGATTTTCAAGTTGTAATAGAGCACCAGAATCAGCATCCCAAGGGACATGCCCAGCGTGCCATTCAAATCAGCGGTTGGCACAATACGATGGTGATGAATCACGCTATCCAGTCCCGTGATCGCAAAAATAAAGTGTGGCAAATCAACGGGCAGAAGATCAAGAGTGTTCATGAACACCACCCACAAAAACACAGTGAGTGCCAACGGCGCAATAAACTGCCGATTACCATGAACAATTGACTTGGACTGCTCCTCGACCATATCCACCAAGATTTCAATGGCCGCTTGAAAACGACTCGGCACGCCTGATGTCGCTTTACGCGCGGCCGCCCAGAGCAGCAGGATTGTCAGCAGCCCCATCGCAACCGACCAGAACAAGGTGTCCAAATTCAGTACGGAGAAGTCGATAATCGACTCCTGCGGCTTGCCGGTCGTGGTCAGATGCCCCAGATGGTGGGTGATGTATTCCGAAGAACTTGGGGCCGTGTTAGATGCCATGCTTTTTAATTTTATTTTTGCGAAAACCGCGGAGCTGCCTGTGTCGTCAGGCCGACTAGATTGTATCTGCTTTCAAAAGGAATTGCCCTGCGATTAACCCCCATCCGGCGCCGAGCGCTGATCAAAGCGCTGCTGGCACCAGGGCACAAGTAGTACGGATAACAGCGCAGCAATGATGCCAACAATTAACGCCCCCCATGACAGCTGTTCGATGAATCGATAGCTTACCCAAAGTAGCAGCACCGATAGGCCTACCTTAATCAGCTCACCCACCAGCAACACAACCGGCACGGCAGGCCTTGGGCTCGCAATAATCATGATGGCCAAGAGCGCGTTGGGAATGACAATCGCGCCTCCCCCCGCCACGAGCGAAAGGGCCTGCATTGGGCCCCAGGCCAAGAAAACCAAACCCCCAAAAAACAAGGTGATGACAGCCTGAAGGCCAACCGCAATCAGCATTCTTTATCTTTTTTCCTGCGCCACAGGGCCAGCGGCATGGCCGAGCAGAGATTCAGATCTCAATTGAAGCCTCAGCATTCGGGGTTTTCGCAGTCCGATCAAGCCTCTGGCAGGCCCTCAGGGGCCAATAAGGCAATTACACCGTCTAGCTCGTCCATGTTCGAAAAACGAATCGTTAGCTCGCCGCGTCCACCCCGGGCCTGCTTGAGCACCACCGGCAGGCCAAGTGCGTCGGAGATCTGATCTTGGACCCGCATCCAGTCACGCGAAGCGGCGGGTGCGGTTTTGGCGCCCGACTTCTTTGAGGCGATTGTGGCCTGCGACTTGGCCACGAGCCGCTCGGCCTCGCGAACCGATAGGCCCTCGGCAACGATACGCTGAGCAAGGGCCCGCTGCTGCATGGCAGGCAGCGGCAAGAGCGCGCGGGCATGGCCCGCATCAATGGTCTGCTCGCGGAGCAGCTGCTGCACCGGCGCGGGCAGCTGCAAAAGCCGCAGCAGGTTGGTGGTCGCACTTCTTGAGCGGCCTACCGCCTTGGCCGCCTGCTCATGGGTCAGCCCAAACTCGCGGATCAGCCGATCGATGCCCTGGGCCTCCTCAAGCACGGTAAGGTCCTCGCGCTGCAGGTTTTCAATCAGCGCCATGGCCAGCGCGGCCTGATCATCGACATCGCGCACCAGGACCGGCACCTCTTTTAAGCCTGCGATCTGGGCCGCCCTGAATCGGCGCTCGCCGGCGATGATCTCGTAGCTCGACGCGCCTGCGGCCGAGCGGGCAAGCGGCCGAACGAGCAGCGGCTGCATGATGCCTTGGGCGCGAATTGAGTCAGCAAGCTCCTCAAGGCTTTGCCCATTCATGGCCTGCCGGGGCTGGTATTTGCCCGGCTTGAGCAGAGCAATCGCCAAGCTTTGCTGCGCGCTTTTTTGCGTTGAGGCGGGGCTCGCCCCGCCAAAGAGTGCATCTAGTCCCCTGCCGAGGCCCTTCTTTTTCAAGCTGCTCACATGTCCTCCGTTTGCTCAGCTCGGCCGAGCCGGCTGATCAGTTCTTCCCCAAACTCAAGATAGGCCTTCGAACCACGCGAACCAGGGTCGTAGACAATGCCGGGCTGACCAAAGCTTGGCGCCTCCGCGAGCCGCACGTTGCGGGGGATCACAGCCCGAAACACCTTGTCCCCGAAGTGGGCCACGAGCTGGTCTGAGACCTGCTGGGAAAGCGTCATTCGAGGATCAAACATAACCCTCAAAAGCCCAACCACCTCGATTTCTGGATTCAGGTTCGCATGGACCCGTTTGATCGAATTCACCAGGTCCGACAGGCCCTCGAGCGCGAAATATTCGCACTGCATCGGAATGATGACGCCGTGCGCTGCGCACAGCCCATTTAAGGTCAAGAGAGAAAGCGAGGGCGGGCAGTCCAGGACTACAAAATCGTAGTCCCCTGCCACCGCTTTTAAGGCCTCCGCTAAACGATGCTCGCGGCCCTCAAGGCCCACCAGCTCAATCTCGGCGCCCGCCAGATCACGATTAGCGGCTAAAAGGTCGTAGCCGCCGTCGGCGGAGTGCAGCCGCGCATCGGCAGCGCCCGCCAAACCAAGCAACACCGGATAAACCGTCTGGGCTACGGCCTGCTTATCGATGCCGCTTCCCATGGTGGCGTTGCCCTGAGGGTCGAGATCAACCAGCAGCACGCGCTCGCCGAGTCGTGAGAGGGCCGCGGCGAGATTCACGGCGGTCGTGGTCTTTCCTACGCCGCCCTTCTGGTTGGCAATCGCATAAATCCGGGCGCTCATTTTTCCCGTCTCGCCAAAATCAAGTGCCGTTCGGCAGAAAGACCGGGAACGTCCAGACGAATCGCCGGGCAGCTCCGAAGTTCCATACTCTGATTGGCCATTTTAATAAGTAAATGTTCACTAACTTCTTTATTCTGACGGCCTATCATTGCCGCCCACCAAGTTCCGGGTCCGGAAATTCCTGCTGTCAGCGCCAGAAATGACTGCAAATCCGCAAATGCCCGAGAGGTAATCAGATCCGCCCTCAGTTTGCCGGAGAGGTCCCTGACATCAGATTCGATCACCCTCACCCGGCCAGCCCAGCCCAGCTGCCCAATGACATGCCGCAAAAATGCTGCTTTTTTTTGTTGCCGCTCAATCAGATCAAAACGGGATTCTGGCATGACCGCAGCCCATACGACTCCCGGGGCGCCCATGCCACTGCCAACATCCGCAATCAGGCCGTTGGTAAAGCCGCCGCAGGCCTGCACTACCGCTTGCCAGGCCGCTAGGCTATCCAAAATGTGTTTGGTCACCTGTTCGTCTGGGGACTCAATCGCAGTAAGGCTATGGACCTGATTCCAGCGATTGAGTAGCTCAAGGTAGTGGCCCAGCATCGCAGCCTGAGGGGCTGAGAGCGCAAATCCGGCCGATGCACATGCGGCCGAAACCCGCTCCTCTGCTGGCCCCAAATCCCGGGCCGCCTGGGGCTGGCCCACAGGCTAGGCCGCCTTCTGATCAGAGTCGAGCTGTTGGCCTGCCCGCAAGCGCTTGAGGTGAATCCAAAGCAGCGAAATGGCCGCGGGCGTTACCCCCGAGATTCGAGCCGCCTGGCCAAGGGTCACGGGCCGGATCGTCTCAAGCTTTTGCCGAACCTCAATCGACAGGCCGCGGACCGCCCCATAGTCCATGGCTTCGGGGATGCTGGATTTCTCCTGGGCCTGATTGCGGGCCACCTCATCCTGCTGGCGGGCAATGTAGCCCGCATATTTGGCCTGAATTTCAACCTGCTCTACGACCGGGCCTGGCAGCTCCAAAGTCGGCTGTAAGGGCATCTGGCCCTGATGGTCGACCATTGCGGCCAGATCCTGCCATCGAACCTCAGGCCGCTTGAGTAGCTCCATGGCAGCGATCTCTCGATCCAGGCCGGCCGGGACCACCGCCTCAAGACTGCTGACCGGGAAGCGCTTTGGCCCGACCAGCACCTCGCGCAGCCGCGCTGACTCGTTCTCGATGAGCTCCCGCTTTTCGCAGAATGCCTGCCACTGGGCCTCGCCGATTAAGCCCAGCCGTCGGCCAGCCTCAGTCAGCCGAAGATCTGCATTGTCCTCTCTCAGGCTCAGCCGGTACTCCGCCCGACTCGTAAACATTCGGTAAGGCTCGGTCACGCCCCGGGTAACAAGATCGTCAGCCAACACACCCAGGTAGGCCTCATGCCGAGCCGGCACCCAGGGGTCTCGCTGCAAAACCTGAAGTGCTGCATTAAGACCCGCCAGAAGCCCCTGGGCCGCTGCCTCCTCATAGCCCGTGGTCCCATTAATTTGGCCGGCAAAAAACAGGCCCGAAATTGGCTTAGTCTCAAGCCATGGCCTCAGGCCACGGGGGTCAAAATAATCGTATTCAATGGCGTAGCCGGGCCGAAGGATATGGGCCTCCTCAAGGCCCCGCATCGAGCGGACAAGGGCCAGCTGAACATCAAAGGGAAGGCTTGTTGAAATACCGTTGGGATAGACCTCGTGGGTCGTCAGGCCCTCGGGTTCGAGATAAATCTGATGGGAGGCCTTATCGGCAAAGCGATGCACCTTGTCCTCAATTGAAGGGCAGTAACGGGGGCCAACGCCCTCAATCACGCCGGTAAACATCGGTGAACGATCCAGGCCCGACCGAATGATGTCGTGCGTCTCTGAATTGGTGTGCGTGATCCAGCAGGGCACCTGCTGCGGGTGCATAGCCGGATTTCCCATAAAGGAAAAGACCGGAACGGGCGATGAATCCCCAGGCTGCTCTGCCAGCAGTGAATAGTTGATGGTGCGACCATCAATTCTTGGCGGGGTCCCGGTCTTGAGCCGCCCTTGGGGCAGTTTCAGCTCCTTTAGGCGGGCGGAAAGCCGAACCGAAGGCGGGTCTCCCGCCCTGCCCCCCGGATGATTTTCCAGCCCGATATGGATTTTTCCGTCTAAAAAGGTGCCGGCCGTCAGCACGACCTTATGGCCCCTAAATTCGATGCCCGATTGGGTTCGTACTCCCGAAACTCGGTCGGCTTCTACCAAAATATCGTCTGCCGCCTGCTGGAAAAGCCAGAGATTTTGCTGCGCCTCAAGCCGACTCCGGATGGCCTTTCGGTATAAAACGCGGTCCGCCTGTGCCCGAGTCGCCCGAACGGCTGGGCCCTTGGAGCTATTGAGAATGCGAAATTGAATTCCAGCCTCGTCCGTGGCAATCGCCATCGCACCGCCCAGGGCGTCAATTTCCTTGACCAAATGGCCCTTACCAATACCCCCAATCGACGGATTACACGACATCTGTCCGAGGGTCTCTAGGCTATGGGTCAACAGCAGCGTGGCGCAGCCCATCCGAGCCGCAGCAAGGGCGGCCTCGGTGCCTGCATGGCCGCCACCGACCACGATGACGTCGAAGTTTTTAGGAAAAATCATTGTTTCACGTGAAACATCGGCCCCCTCTCGGAGGCCGAAACGGCCAGAATGAACTGTCGGGACCTAGAGCCCCGCAATCGTAACGAATTTAATTTCTAAATACTCATCAAGGCCGTATTTCGAGCCCTCGCGGCCCAGCCCTGACTGCTTAACCCCACCGAAAGGACCGACCTCTGTCGAGAAGTTACCCGTATTAACTGCGACCATGCCGGACTCCAGGGCCTCGGAGACCCTAAAAATCCGGCCGACATCTCGAGAGTAAAAGTAGGCTGCCAGCCCATATTCGGTATTGTTGGCCATCGCAACGGCCTCTTCTTCCGTTTTAAATCGAAACAACGGGGCCACAGGACCAAAAGTCTCTTCCCGAGAAATCAGCATCGAGGGCTTGACCTCGGCCAATACCGTCGGCTCGAAAAATAAGCCGCCCAGCGCATGGGGCTTGCCGCCCACCAGCACTTTGGCGCCACCCGACACCGCATCCGAGACGTGGCTTTGCACTTTCTCCAGTGCCGCAGCCTCAATTAGCGGGCCGACCTGAACGCCCGGCTGAACTCCGGGCCCCACGCGAAGCTGGGCAACCTTCTCGGAGAGCTTTTTCGCGAAGCTATCGTAAACACCGTCCTGCACGTAGATGCGGTTGGCACACACACAGGTCTGTCCGGCGTTGCGATATTTCGAGGCCATAGCGCCCTCGACTGCCGCATCAATGTCAGCATCATCGAACACGATAAATGGCGCGTTGCCGCCGAGCTCCAGCGAGAGTTTCTTGACCGTGTCCGCGGACTGCCGCAGCAAAATACGGCCTACCTCAGTTGACCCCGTGAAGGATACTTTTTTGACTCGAGTGTCGTGGCAGAGCACCAGGCCGATTTCGGGGGCGGCTGCAGCATCTCCGACCACCACATTAAATACTCCCGCAGGTATGCCTGCCTGCTCCGCAAGATCGGCCAAGGCGAGGGCAGTAAGCGGTGTTGCCTCGGCTGGCTTTGCAATAACCGTGCATCCTGCGGCGATAGCAGGCGCACACTTTCTAGTAATCATGGCCAGCGGAAAATTCCATGGCGTAATCGCTGCTGCCACCCCAATCGGCTCTTTAAACACCAGCAGCTTTCGGCCGGGTGCGGGCGATGGAATCACATCCCCATAAGACCGCTTTACCTCTTCGGCAAACCACTCAACAAACGAGGCGCCATAGATCACCTCGCCCTTGGCCTCCGCCAAAGGCTTACCCTGCTCGGAGGTCATCAGCATCGCCAGCGCATCGGCATGCTGCAGGATCAGTTCGTACCAGGCCCGAACACGGATGCTGCGCTCTTTTGATGTCTTGGACTTCCAGCCATCAAAGGCCGTATGCGCAGCAGCAACGGCCTCGAGTGTGTCCTCACGGCCCATATTCGCAACACTTGCGATCTTCTCGCCATTGGCCGGATTCAACACATCAAACTCCCGGCCTGACTTTGCGGCCACCCAGCGGCCGTTGATATATCCCTGCGTCTTCATCTTCATTTCATTGTCGGCATAACAAATTCCGCCCCCGATCGAATTCCAGTTGGCCACCGCTGAGTAATCGCCTTATAGCGCGTGTAAAACCGCACACCCTCCGGCCCGTGAATATGATGATCGCCAAAAAGCGAATCCTTCCAGCCGCCGAATGAGTGAAACGCCATCGGCACTGGAATCGGCACATTGATGCCCACCATTCCAACCTGAATACGCGAGGCAAACTCTCGGGCGCTATCGCCGTCCCGCGTAAAGAGCGCGACCCCGTTTGCAAATGCATGGTCATGAATGAGCGTAAGGGCTTCTTCAAAATTTTTCACACGCACAACACTTAACACTGGACCGAAAATCTCTTCACGATAAATCTTCATCGAAGGTTTTACGTGGTCAAAAAGGCAGGGGCCAATGTAAAAACCGCCCTCATGGCCGGCGACTTTTAGGCCACGTCCATCGACAACCAGGGCCGCCCCCTCTGCAACCCCCGCATCCACATAGCCGCGAACTTTTTCAAGGTGCGCCCCGGTCACCAGCGGGCCCATCTCGGCCCCTTGCTGGCCGCCCGGCGCAACGCGAATCGCTTTGGCTTTTTCGGCAATCTTTGCAATTAATGCATCGGCCACGCTGCCCACCGCCACTGCCACAGAAATCGCCATGCAGCGCTCCCCCGCAGATCCGTAGGCTGCACCAATCAAGGCATCCACCGCCTGATCCAGATCCGCATCGGGCATCACCACAAGATGATTCTTTGCGCCGCCAAGCGCCTGAACACGCTTACCATGCCGTGATGCGGTCTCGTGGATAAGTTTTGCAATCGGTGTGGAACCCACGAAACTTACCGCCGCGACCTTCGGATGCGACAGCAGCGCTTCAACGGCCTCTTTGTCGCCTTGAATGACATTGAATACGCCATCAGGAAGGCCGCACTCTTTTAAGCCCTGCGCCATCATCAACGACGGGGAGGGATCGCGCTCTGAGGGTTTCAGTACGAAACTATTGCCACAGGCAATCGCTACTGGGAACATCCAGCACGGCACCATCACGGGAAAATTAAACGGTGTAATGCCAACACAAACACCGATTGGCTGACGCATGCTCCAGGCGTCGATGCCCGCCCCAACCTGCTCGGTGTACTCCCCCTTCATCAGATGCGGAATGCCACAGGCGAATTCAACCACCTCAAGCCCGCGCTGGACCTCGCCCTTCGCGTCGTCGAAGGTCTTGCCATGCTCGGCAGTAATCGCATGGGCAAGGGCATCCATATTGCGTTCCATCCAAGCTTTAAACGCAAACATCACCCGGGCCCGCTTCACAGGCGGGGTGGCGGCCCAGCCCACAAAAGCGGCCGATGCGGACTCGATCGCACGATGCGTCTCATCGGCAGAAGACAGCAGCACCTCGCGCGCGATCTCGCCTGTTGCAGGATTAAATACAGGGGCCGCCCGGTTTGGGGCGCCAGAGGCCCGGCCATTAATCCAGTTGCCCACCATGGCTTGTCCAAGGTGGTGTTGGGGTGAATTCATATCAGCATCTCCAAAGTGCCCCATCCCATTTTCAGGATCAGGACAAACAACAACACAAGAAAAAAGCGCCGGACAAAACCGCTTCCCTTTAAAACAGCCAGCGAAGTTCCGATCAAGGCGCCGACGACATTACAGGCCGCCATCACGAGAGCCGCGACCAGAAAAAACTCGCCCGCCGGAACAAAAAACGCCAGCGCGGCCAGGTTGGTGGTGAGATTAATCAGCTTGCTGGAAGCTGAGGCATGTAAGAAATCATAACCAAAGAAGCGCACAAAAATGAAGACTAAAAAAGCGCCCGTGCCAGGGCCAAAAAATCCATCATAAAAACCGAGCACCGCGCCCGCCAAAAGCCCCATCCAGCGCTGCACCCCCACAGAATGCCGTGGCGCATGATTTACGCCCATCTCTCGCGAGCGCAGGGTCGAAAACGCCACCAACACCAGCATCACCAAGACCAAGGGCTGCGCAAAGGCCCGCGGAAGAAGGCTCACGGCGGCGGCGCCGAGCCACGAAAACACCAAAGCCCCCACCAATGCTGGCACCAGAGGATTCCAGTTAAGGCGGACCCCCCGGGCATATCGAAAGGCGGCAAAAACAGTGCCGGACACCGATGAAATCTTATTGGTCCCCAAAAGAGCGCCAGCTGAGCCATTGGGAACAAAGGAAAACAGTGCAGGCACCGAAATCAGGCCGCCCCCACCAACAACAGCATCAACGAGCCCCGCAGCAAAGGCCGCCAGGCCCAGGATCAGCAACACGCCGCCCTCAGGGCCGCCCGCCGCTCCGAATTCAAGCCACATTTAGAATTTTTTAAATAAAAGAAGCCGTTTTTGCCGACAAAACAGGCCTTCTTGCTAGGATCGCCGGATGAAACCCTTGATTGTGACATCTGGAGACCCCGCAGGCATCGGGCCCGAGGTCGTGCTGAAGGCGGTCACAAGCTGGCTCGCGAGCTCTGCGGCGGCACGTCCCCTGCTTGTGGCCGGGGATCCAGAGTGGTTCCATCAGCTAGGAACAAAGTTAAAAATATCCACTAAAAATATAAATTTTCTCTCAGTTAATTGGAAAAAAGAAGAAATTTCAATAGGAAAAGTGGGAAAAAGTGCCGGTCAGGCCGGATTTGAATCGATCCGTCAGGCGGTCAGCCGATGCATGTTCCGTGAGGCAGCCGGACTGGTAACCGCCCCCATTCAAAAGGAGTCTCTGGCCCTTGCTGGTCATCACTGGCCAGGCCACACAGAGATGCTGGCAGAGCTCTCTAGCCCATCGGCTCCTCCCGCCGTCCGCATGATGCTCGTCAATCCTGAGCTCAAAGTGGTGCTGAACTCGGTGCACGTCGCGTTAAAAGACATGATCGACGGCCTGAACGTCCGGGACCTTGTACAGACCATTTTGCTGGCGCAAAGCGCCTGCCAGCAGCTTGGGATAGCCGCCCCAAGAATCGCGGTGGCCGGCTTAAATCCGCATGCAGGCGAAGCCGGCCTATTTGGCCGCGAAGACCTGGACATCATTGGGCCCGCAGTGGCCCAGGCAAAAAGCCTAGGGGCCAATGTCTCGGGGCCCTGGCCGGGCGACACCGTCTTCATGCGGGCCCGCCAGGCCAAAGAATTCGACGTCGTGATCGCCCAATACCACGATCAGGGCTTAATTCCGATCAAGTATCTGGGCCTGGATCAGGGCGTCAATATGACACTCGGCCTGCCCTTTATTCGAACCAGCGTTGATCATGGAACCGCCTTTGACATTGCGGAACAGCTGATTGCAGATCCTGGCTCCCTGCTTGCGGCCATTGCATTGGCCGATCGACTTGCAAGCCAGCAGGAGCAGGCCCAGCCCTCCTTAATGAATCACTAAGGCAAAGGCAGCCATGTCTGACCAAAAAAATCCGCAACTCATTGCGATCTGCGCCGGAAGAGTAAAGCCCATTTTGATTCGACGTGAGCACGCCAACCAAGAGCTGCATCGAGTCGCTTCAGGCATTCACAAATCCGCCATCAGCACCCTGGGGTCCCCCGCCTTCATCAACTGCGGCACATTGGGGCTTGCCGATGACGAGCAGGCCGATCTCAGCGTTCATGGTGGAATTGATAAGGCCATCTACTGCTATCCCATTGAGCACTACGATTTTTGGAAGACTGCCTATCCCTGGCTTGCCGACCAAGAACATTGTTTCGGCGCGGTTGGAGAAAATCTGTGTATCCAGGGCCTGATGGAGTCCCAGCTCTGGATCGGTGATTCGTTAGAAATTGGTCAGGAACTCATCCTGCGTGTGACCAAGCCACGGGAGCCCTGCTACAAATTCAATGCAAGAATGCGCTCCAATGTCGCCGCCAAGCTCATGATGCAAAACGGGCTGTCGGGCTGGTATGCCGCAGTCGTTCAGGAGGGTCGGGTCAAGGCGGGTGATGACATACGCGTCAAGGCCGGGCCACGCGAGCTTACTGTGGCCCAGGAATATCAGCGGCTACTCAAAGATTAAGCAGCAAGACGCTGCTCAAGCCGGGACTCAAAAACAGATTTCGTTTTCAGGAGCGCGGCCGGAAGGCCATGGCGCAGCTTTTCAAAAAGTTCTGTGTGTAAAGCAAATTCCTCTTGCCATGATTTTCCATCGATCGCAGTAATGCGAGAAAACTGATCAGCGGAAAAAGCCAGCCCAGTCCAATCGATATCTTCATAGCGCGGGGTGGTGCCAAACACATGCTCGGCGCCCTGCGCCCTGCCCTCAATGCGTTGAAGCATCCACTTCAAGACCCGGGCGTTCTCTCCGAAGCCCGGCCAAACAAAGCGGCCCTGCTCGTCTGTCCTAAACCAATTCACGCAGAAAATCTTCGGCAGCGGCACACCGCGATAGCCCAGCTTTGTGCCCAACTCAAGCCAATGTGAAAAATACTCAGCCATGTTGTAGCCACAAAACGGCAGCATCGCAAACGGATCTCTGCGCACCACGCCCTGCTGTCCGGCTGCGGCTGCGGTGGTCTCAGAGCCCATAGTCGCCGCCATGTAGACGCCCTCTTCCCAGTTGCGGGCCTCAGTCACCAGCGGCACAGTCGTCGAGCGCCGGCCGCCAAAAATAAAGGCGTCAATCACGACACCCTGTGGGTTATCCCATTCGGCATCGATGACCGGATTCTGAACTGAGGAGACGGTAAAACGCGCATTCGGATGTGCCGCCTTCCTGCCCTCGGCCTTCGCGATCTCCGGAGTCCAATCACGGCCCTGCCAATCCAGGCAGTGGGCAGGTGGGGTGCCCATGCCTTCCCACCAGATATCCCCATCGTCGGTGAGCGCGACATTGGTGAAGATGACGTTTTCTTTCAGCGACGCCATACAGTTGAAATTGGTTTTTTCGTTGGTGCCAGGAGCAACCCCAAAATAACCATTCTCTGGATTAATCGCACGCAGTCGGCCCTCTGCGTCCGGCTTGATCCATGCGATGTCATCGCCAATTGTGGTGATCTTCCAGCCACCCTGATCCAGCCCTTGCGGCGGAATCAGCATCGCGAAATTTGTTTTTCCGCAGGCTGATGGAAAGGCGGCAGCGACGTGATACTTCCTGCCCCAGGGGGCCTGCACCCCAAGAATCAGCATATGCTCTGCGAGCCAGCCTGCCGCGCCGGACTCGGCCTCTTTGCGGCCCATTGATGAAGCAATCCGTAGTGCAAAACATTTTTTGCCCAGCAGCGCATTGCCGCCGTAGCCCGATCCATAAGACCAAATTTCCCGCGTTTTCGGAAAGTGCACGATGTATTTCGTTGCATTACATGGCCAGCTCACATCGCGAGCGCCATTGGCCAGAGGCATTCCGACTGAATGCACGCAGGGGACAAATTCACCCGACGCGCCAAGCACATCATAGACAGCGCGGCCCATGCGGGTCATCAGCCGCATATTGACCACAACATAGGGCGAGTCAGAGACTTCGACCCCGATGTGTGCGATCGGCGACCCGAGCGGCCCCATCGAAAATGGAATGACATACATGGTGCGGCCCTGCATACAGCCTGCAAAAAGGCCGTCGAGCGTCTGGCGCATTTCGTCTGGCGCCATCCAGTTATTGGTCGGGCCCGCATCCTCCTGCCGATCGGTGCAGATAAACGTGCGGTCCTCAACCCGTGCCACATCAGAGGGGTCCGACCAAGCAAGAAATGAATTGGGCCGCTTGGTGGCACTCAATCGCTTTAAGGTGCCCGCCTTCACCATCTCCTGGCACAGCCGATCGGACTCCTCTGCGGAGCCATCGCACCACACGACTCGGTCAGGTTTCGTCTTGGCGGCAATCGTTTGGACCCATTGAATCAGACCCTGGTGTTTAACGTACTCTGGAATGGCGTTCTGCATAGTCTTGTGTTTTTATTTAGCCACGCTGGTGTTTGGTGCCATGATTGCGCATTGTGCAAATTTTAACATTTCAGTCTGTCCGCTATGGCCATTAATGAACCTTTGGTTTTCCTGAGTTGCGGGGGAACAATCGAAAAGATTTATCTGCCCGAGGCTGGCCGGCTGGGCTTTGACCGATCCCGGGTCGTCGACTGGGCCGAGCGCTGCAGAATCACCGCCCCTTGGCGGGCCGAGACCGTCATGCTGATCGACAGCCTCGAAATGGTCGATCAGCACCGCCAACAGCTGGCACAGAAAATCGCCCAGACCCCTGAATCAAAAATCGTTGTTTTGCACGGTACCGACACCATGGCCGAGAGCGCCAGAACAACAATGCTGCATCGCAAAGAACACCAGACAATCGTCTTTACAGGCGCCATGATTCCCGCGAGCCTTGGGCAGTCCGATGGCCTCTTTAATTTTGGATTCGCCTGTGCGGCAGTTCAGTTTCTACAGGCGGGCACCTATATCGCAATGAACGGAAGAATATTTCTTGCTGACCGAGCCCAGAAAAATACTGCTGCCGGCCGTTTTGAAGAGTGGCCTGAACAGCCCGCCTGAGCACGACCGCCAGGCTGGCTATTTGCCGATACAAAAGCTCCCAAAGATTTCGCCAAGCAAGTCGTCGGCGGAAAATTCCCCGGTAATCTCAGCAAGATGGCCTTGCGCCTGGCCTAAACATTCAGCCAGTAATTCAAGCTGTTGTTGGTGAAGATGCGACTCGGCCGCAAGCAGATCAGTCTGTGCCTGGAGCAGGGCCTGAAGATGGCGCGTGCGCGCCGAAAACACGCCGACAGCAGGCTGCTCGCTTAGGCCGGCGATCTCAATCAACATAGCGCGCAGTTGATCCAGACCCCGACCAGTCTTTGAAGAAATCAGGACTGAGCCCCTAACTGCGGCATTTGTCTCTGGGTTGAGCGGCGCTGCTGGCCTTTTTGAGGGTAACAAATCAGTCTTGTTGTTGACTTCAACCACCTGGCACATGGCTGGCACACGCTCTAAAACCCGGCGCTCCAGTTCGTGATCAATGGCAATCTCACCGCTTGCGTCACGCATCAGCAACACGGCCTGGGCCTGCTCAACCTCCTGCCAGGTCCGCGCGATTCCCAGCTGCTCAACCGCGTCCTCAGTCTGTCGCAAGCCCGCAGTGTCCACCACATGAATCACCAGGCCCTGCAAGACAATCTCCTGAACAATGCGGTCGCGGGTTGTGCCCGCGATCTCAGTAACCAGCGCAACCTCTTGGCCCGAGAGCGCATTGAGCAGAGATGATTTGCCCACATTGGGCGCGCCCACTAAGACCACCCGCAGGCCGTCGCGCAAGACCGCGCCCTGCTGGGCGGCCAACAGGGTCTCCTTTAAGCCGGCCTGAATTTCCAGCAGCCGCTGCGCCACACCCTCACGCGCAATGAACTCAAGATCCTCTTCCGGAAAATCAAGGCAGGCCTCTACGCGCACACGTAAATCAATCAGCCTCTGCTGTAAGCCTTCGACAGTCCGACTCAAAACCCCCCGCAATGAGGCCAAAGCGCTCTGGGCTGCCCGCTCTGATCCTGCATTAATGAGATCCGCGACCGCCTCTGCCTGAGCAAGGTCAAGCTTGTCGTTCAAAAATGCGCGACGCGTAAACTCCCCCGGCTCTGCAAGACGAATCCGGCCCGCCGCATTGGGCTGAAGTGAAAGGCATCGATTTAAAATTGCCGAGAGCACGCCAATGCCGCCGTGGCCTTGAAGCTCCAAAACATCTTCACCGGTATAGGAGTTTGGGCCCGGGAAAAAAATCGCAAGCCCATCGTCAATTGGGTTGCCCCGCCCATCAAGAAAGGGAAGATGGGTCGCATGGCGCGCAGCCAAGGCCTTGCCACAGACCCCCTGCATGATCGAGCGTGCTGCGGGGCCGGAGACACGGACAATCCCCACCGCGCCCCTTCCAGCGGCGGTTGCAATCGCGACAATCGTGTCTTGCGACACTTCAGTGCGCCAATGCCCTAGGCCGGTCCCGCCAGCGCCCCACGGCTAGCGGTGAGCAGCCGCAGCCCGCTCAATCTGTTTCATCACCGCCCATTGCTGAGCGATTGACAGCACGTTATTCACAAGCCAATACAGCACCAGGCCTGCGGGGAAAAAGAAAAAGAACACCGAAAAAACAATCGGCATCGCCATCATCACCTTCGCCTGAATCGGATCGGGCGGCGGCGGATTCAGCTTGGTCTGAATAAACATCGTGATGGCCATGATGATGGGCAAAATGAAATAGGGATCAGGAACCGACAAATCTGTAATCCATCCAATCCATGGCGCATTACGCATCTCTACGCTGGCCAACAACACCCAGTACAAGGCAATAAACACCGGGATCTGAACAAGGATTGGCAGGCAGCCCCCAAGAGGATTAATCTTCTCTGTCTTATAAAGCTCCATCATGGCCTGATTCAACTTGGCCTTATCGTTGGCATAAAGCTCGCGCAATTTCATAAGCCGTGGTGTGACCACCTTCATCTTGGCCATTGATTTGTAGCTGGCCGCCGATAGTGGATAGAAGATCAGCTTAATGATGACGGTCAGCAGCACGATCGCCCACCCCCAGTTAGCAACCAGGCCGTGCAGCTGCTCGAGCAGCCAATAAATCGGTTTAGCAAGAAATGTCAGCCAACCGTAATCGACAACCAAATCCAAGCCTGGCGCCAGCTTTTCTAAAACGCTCTGCAGCTGGGGCCCGGCATATAGGGTCGCCTCGTGGGTCTGCTGGGCGCCCGGCGGAATTGAAGGCAGGGCCTGAATAAGTCCGATGCTGTAGAGGTTGTTTTCGATACGCCGTGTATAAAACTCGCGGGGCGCATCATTTTTTGGAATCCATGCGCTCACAAAATAGTGCTGAATGATGCCGAACCAGCCGTCATTGGCGTTTTTTACATGGGTTGCTTTGTTTTTTTCGATTTCAGAGAAATCGATCTTTTGAAACTTGCCCTCTTGGGTAAATACCGCCGGGCCCATAAAAGTCTGATAGAACTGACTCTCTCCAGGGGGCCGGTCGCCGCCGCGCATCAGCTGTAAATAAATCATCGGCGCCAGCGCATCAGCGCCAGTATTTTGTACGGTATGGGCAACGCGAATTGTGTGGCCCTTTTCGTCTAAAGAAAACGTTTTGGTGAGCTTCACACCACCCGACTCGGACACCAGCACGGCATGCCGCTTCGGATCAAGATCCTCGCGCAAGGGGCCCTTTTTAAATAACGATGTATGGTTTGGAAATGCCACTTGGGCGGCAGACTGACCAACAAGGCCCGACTGGGCTTCGTAACGACGGGAGGCAACCAGATCAAAGAGCACTACGCGCTGGCCGTCGTAGGCCTCTGAGATTTGATCCCGAAGAACCGCGCGCACAATCCGCGCGCCCTGTAAATCAATCTCAAGCTCGATTTCGTTATTGGCAAGCGTAATTTTTTCTGCGCCCACAACTGTCGCAGTGGCCGGCCCTGGCCCGGCCGGCTGGGCACTCGGCGACAGCGCCTTCGATGCGCTCGGAATTGCAGTGGAATCCACCTTGGGGGCAGCGGGGGCTGAAGCCTGTCCTGCGGTTGCTGCGGCTGTGCCTGATTTTTCAGGTGTTGGGGTGGAGACTGCCGGCCCACCAAAAAATGAGCCCTGCCCTGAATGCTTCATGTAAGCATCCCAAAGCAACAAAAGGCTCATGGAGAAAATAATCCAAAGAATTGCGCGACGAGTATCCATTGTGTTTTGGGCTATTCAGCAGAAGGGGTCAAAGGTTGACGATGGTGTTGCCGCGGCACAGGGTCCAGGCCGCCATCACACCAAGGGTGACATCGACAGAGCCGTTTTGCGCTTAACCGCGCCCCAGAAAACAGACCATGCTCTTCAAACGCTTCGATTGCGTAGTCAGAGCAATGGGGCAGAAACCGGCATCTCGGGCCAATAATGGGCCGAATGGTCCATTGATACAGTCGGACGAGTCCCACCCCGAAAAAAGAGACGCGAAACCGCTTCATGTGCGCCCACTGGCTGGCGGTACCGCATCAGAAACTTCAGTCGCTTTTTTGAAAAGCATCCGAAGCTCTGCCCGGCCCGGCCCACGGGGCGCCGCCCAGCCGGGAGCCACCGCGCCCGCCAGGCGCACCACCAAAGCAAATGGTTGGGTTGTAGGGTGAAGGGTCAAGGTTTTAATCAAGCACTCTTTAAATAATTCACGAGACCAACGCTTTATGCGATTCCTTTGGTTTGCGTGTCGAATCAGCTTTTTCGGCACAACAAATCCCAGTCGAAATCCGCTATCAAGCACAATTTTGTAAATCATGGCGCTATCACTTCGGCCTGCAGGCCGTGACCGCAGGGCCCGACGAAACTCTTCCGGGGATCGCAAGCGAAAATCCCGCCCGCCCATAACAAGGCCCAGCCCCCTTCAGCCCGTGGGCTGATCGCCGTTAGACCGACAGGCGCTTGCGGCCTTTGGCGCGACGGGCCCGAATTACAGCCCGGCCACTGCGAGTCTTCATCCGAACAAGAAAACCGTGGGTTCTTTTTCGCCGTACAACTGAGGGTTGAAAGGTTCTTTTCATTTCGTTTTCCCAACAAATGTTCTGTCCCAAATAGGATTCAGAAAGTAACCCGTCAGTATAAAAGAAACCCAGAATCGAGGCCAGCCAGGCAGCCATCCAGGCCTGTGGATAACTCGCCCAATCCGGTAAAATCCAGACATGGAATCGCTGTGGCAGGACTGCCTTTTGCACTTTGAGCGGGAATTGCCGGGACAGCAATTCCAGACCTGGTTTAAGCCGCTCGCCCTGCTTCGCATTGACCATAACGGTCAGAGCAGTCGTGTCGTGCTGTCAGCACCCACCCGATTCAAACAAAGCTGGGCAAAAAATCAGTTTTCATCAGCCTTAAGCGCCTGGTGGTCCAGCCACCTTGGCACCCCCGTTGAGCTTGAAATTGAAATTAACGGCCAATCGGCACAGCCGGGTCACCCGGAGCCCGCCGCAACAGCGGGCGTAACAAGCGCTCCCCCCAAACCCGAAACCACAAAGGCCCTGCCCAAGCCGGCTGTCTCACACAGCCGCTTAAATGCAGACTGGAATTTTGAAACTTTTGTCCCAGGAAAAGCCAACCAGCTCGCCCGGGCCGCGGCCCTTCAGGTCGCTGATAACCCCGGCAAAGGCTACAACCCGCTTTTTATTTATGGTGGCGTAGGCCTTGGCAAGAGCCACTTAATTCATGCGGTTGGCAATGCGCTCATGCAGCGCAACCCAAACGCTCGGGCCCGCTACATTCATGCAGAAGCCTATGTCAGTGATGTTGTGAAGGCCTACCAACGCAAATCCTTTGATGAGTTCAAGCGGTATTACCACTCGCTTGACCTGCTTCTCATTGACGACATTCAGTTTTTTGCAGGCAAACAACGCACCCAAGAAGAATTTTTCTACGCCTTCGAGGCCCTGATCGCGGCCCAAAAGCAAATCATCATCACAAGCGATACCTATCCAACCGAGCTGGGCGAAATCAACCCCCGGCTACTGACGAGGTTTTCGTCTGGCCTCACCGTTGCAATTGAACCGCCAGAACTCGAAATGCGTGTTGCAATTCTGATGAAAAAAGCAGAAATCGAGTCTTTTGTCCTGCCAGAGGAAGAGGCTTTTTTTGTTGCAAAACAATTGCGCTCAAATGTCCGTGAGCTTGAGGGGGCACTTAAAAAAATAATCGCCTATTGCGACTTTCATGGCTGTCGGCCATCTAATGAAACAGTACGTGAGGCACTAAAAGACATTCTATCGTTACAAAAAACCTTAATCTCGGTCGAAAACATTCAGAAATCTGTCGCGGACTTCTACAACATTAAAGTCGCTGATATGTACAGCAAACGCCGACCAGCCAATATTGCCATGCCAAGACAAATTGCCATGTATCTTGCAAAAGAACTGACCCAAAAAAGCTTTCCCGAAATTGGGGACTTGTTTGGGGGGCGGGACCACACTACAGTGCTTCATGCTGTCAAGAAAGTCTCGGATTTACGCCTAAGAAATGCGGAGCTTAACCACCAACTTCACGTACTCGAACAACAACTCCGTGGGTAAGCTGTGAATAAGCCAAGATCGCCTCTTTACAACTTAGTCCCCGAAAGCGAAGCACTCCAGGTTACACACCGCTTTAATAAGTTACTCGCAAGTTATCCCCAGCTTTTAACTTTCCAGTACAGCAGGCCCAGCAACATGTCGAGCACACTATCCACAGGTTTCGGACTCCTTATCTACTAATCCTAATTTTCCATATCATGATTCTTATCAAAGCTCAGCGAGACGCCTTACTCAAGCCCCTGCAGACTGTTACTGGCATTGTCGAACGCCGGCATACGCTTCCCATACTTTCTAACGTACTAATTAGTAAGAACTTGCAGACCGTTTCATTTTGTTCAACTGATATTGAAATGCAAATTCGAACATCTTCTGAGATGGCAACAGGAGATGAACTCCTATCGACCACGGTGGCGGCAAGAAAACTTCTGGACATTCTCAGAGCACTGCCTGAACAGCCTGAAATCACCGTTGCTTACACCAATAAAAAACTATCGCTAGCCCAAGGTAAAGCAAAATTTAGTCTCCAGACGCTACCCGCAGAAGATTTTCCAACCGTTATTTCAGCAGATCAGTACCTAGCAAGCATTACACTGCCGCAGCGCAAACTAAAACAGCTACTGCATCTGGTCCACTTCGCGATGGCCCAGCAAGATATCCGTTATTACTTAAATGGGCTTCTGTTGGTTATTGATCAATCCAGCCTGCAAGCGGTAGCAACAGACGGCCATCGGCTCGCTTATAGCGCGGTAACACAGGACAACAAAGAAGTAGAAATCAGGATTAACGGTGAACGCCAGGAAGTCATCATCCCGCGGAAAGCAATTATTGAATGTCAACGATTGCTTGATGACTCTGATAGCCTTGTCACAATAGAACTCGCGTCAAACCAGGCCCGATTCCGTTTTGGGCAGGTGGAGCTCTTATCAAAACTCATTGAGGGTAAGTTTCCAGACTACCAACGTGTCATTCCCGCTCAGCATCAAAAAATTGTACCGATTAGTCGGGAGCTCTTTCTGGGAGCCTTACAGCGGGCAGCGATTTTAACCACCGATAAATTTAAAGGGGTACGACTTACTCTTTCGGCAGGCTCACTTAAGATATCCTCGACAAACGCAGAGCAAGAAGAAGCATCAGACGATATCGAAGTTGCGTACCAAGGCGAGTCAGTTGACATTGGATTTAATGTTCAATATCTCATTGATGTTCTTTCCAACCTAAAGGCCGACACCATTCACATTGCGCTACAAGATCCGAATGCCAGCGCGCTGATTACTTCAGAGAGTGATCCAGAGTTTAAGTATGTCGTAATGCCAATGCGAATCTAAACCTTAATTGAATCGAGACTATTGAGTGACTATGGTGAAGGCTGTTTTAATGCAAGAACACGAAAATCTAGATCAAGCCCAAGGCTATGGGGCTGATTCGATCAAGATGCTGAAGGGCCTGGAAGCTGTTCGTAAGCGGCCAGGCATGTATATCGGCGACACCCACGATGGCAGCGGCCTGCATCACATGGTTTTTGAGGTTGTCGACAATGCGATTGATGAGGCACTGGCCGGCCACTGTGACGACATTGTTGTCACCATCCATACGGACAACTCCATCTCGGTAACCGATAACGGACGGGGCATCCCCACTGCCATTCACAAAGACGATGAGCTTGGCCGATCTGCTGCTGAAATTGTAATGACCGAGCTTCATGCTGGCGGAAAATTTGATCAAAACAGCTATAAAGTTTCAGGCGGGCTTCATGGGGTTGGCGTATCCGTTGTAAATGCGCTTTCCGACTGGCTTCGCCTGACCATCCGGCGAGAGGGGCAGACCCACTTTATGGAATTCCGACTTGGTGAACGCGTCGCCCCCCTGACAGTTACAGGATCCACCGATCGCCGTGGCACCGAAGTGCATTTTTTGGCAAGCCCGGAAATTTTCGGCCAGGTTGACTTTCATTTTGATGTGCTCGCAAAGCGCCTAAGAGAGCTCAGTTTTCTTAATAATGGCGTAAAAATTCGGCTGGTGGACCAGCGTGAAGCAAAAGAGGAAAATTTTGCTTTTTCAGGTGGTGTTCAGGGCTTTGTTCAGTACATCAACCGGTCAAAAACAACACTACATTCGAATATCTTTTATGCCTGTGCGGAAAAAGACCAAATCACGGTTGAGGCAGCGCTTCAGTGGAATGACAGTTATAACGAAAATGTCTTGTGCTTTACCAACAATATTCCTCAGCGCGATGGTGGTAGCCATTTGACTGGCTTGCGGGCGGCCATGACCCGCGTATTAAACAAATACATTAGCGAATCAGAGCTCGCCAAAAAAGCCAAAGTCGAAACCAGCGGCGACGACATGCGTGAAGGCCTAACGTGTGTGCTTTCAGTCAAGGTGCCAGAGCCCAAGTTTTCCTCTCAGACCAAAGACAAGCTGGTGTCGAGCGAAGTCCGTCAGCCAGTAGAAGATGTGGTGGGCAAGGCCCTTGAAGAGTTTTTGCTTGAACACCCAAACGACGCAAAGACCATTTGCGGAAAGATTGTAGAAGCGGCCCGGGCCCGTGAAGCAGCACGTAAGGCCCGAGAAATGACCCGCCGAAAGGGGGTCTTGGATTCCTTTGGGCTATCAGGAAAGCTCGCCGACTGCCAAGAACGAGACCCCGCCAAAGCCGAACTCTATCTGGTGGAGGGCGACTCCGCGGGCGGCAGCGCAAAACAGGGCCGAGACCGCAAGTTTCAAGCCATTCTTCCCCTAAAGGGCAAAATATTGAATGTTGAAAAAGCCCGTTTTGACAAGCTGCTTGCATCCCAAGAAATCATTACGCTTATTCAAACCTTGGGCACCGGGATCGGCAAAGACGACTACAACCCAGACCGCCTGCGCTACCACCGCATCATCATCATGACCGACGCGGATGTTGATGGTTCCCACATACGTACGCTTTTGCTTACCTTTTTCTATCGCCAGATGCCCGAACTGATCGAAAGGGGTTATGTCTACATTGCTCAGCCGCCGCTGTATAAAGTAAAGCACGGAAAGGAAGAGCGCTACATCAAGGACGACAGCCAGCTTCAGGAATACCTTTTGACCCTGGCCTTGCACGACGCACAGCTTGTTGCTGCCGCTGCACAGCCCCAAAGCCTGAATCTCGCTGAGCTCGCAAAGCTCTACCTGGCCGCCCACGAGGTAATTTTGAGGCTATCTAAAATCATAGACGAACAGGCGCTTCAGGCCATTCTTGATGGTGTAACACTTGACCTATCATCGAATGAGCGCGCGGTGCGGTCAGCGGAAACCCTTCAGGCATGGATGAATCAGAAACAGGCGGCCATCGCTGCACTTCAGGACCAGCAAGTCAAGGTCTTCGCGGAATTTAATAGTCAGACCGAACGTTGGCGTTTGCGTGTTGAGCGGCCTTTTCACGGCAACCTTCGTCTGTCATCGCTAGATGCAGACTTTTTAAATACTGAAGACCACAAGACCCTGTCAAACGCCGCGACGACTTTAAAAACCGCAGCACCCCCGGGGGCGACAATTTCAAGGGGCCGCGGCGAACAGGTCCGATCAAGCCAAGTTCGAGACTTTGGACAGGCAATGCAATGGCTGCTGGCCGAAGCAGAGCGGGGCCTGACCAAGCAGCGCTATAAGGGCCTGGGCGAGATGAACCCAGAGCAACTCTGGGAGACCACCATGAACATCGAGAGCCGGACACTACTGCAGGTCAAAATCGAAGATGCTATTGCGGCCGACAGTATTTTTACAACCCTGATGGGCGAAGAGGTTGAGCCGCGACGCCAATTCATTGAGGACAACGCGTTGCGTGTCGCCAACCTTGATGTCTAAAGAAGGCGGCCCCAATGCCAACCGATCTTTCTGATCAGCTGGTTATTGCACTATCCTCGCGGGCGCTATTTGATTTTGAAGAGGAAAACCGGCTTTTTGAGCAGGCAGACGATCGGGCGTATATGCGGCTGCAAAGCGAACGGCTGCAGATCCCAGCAAATCCTGGTGTCGCCTTTTCTCTTGTAAGAAAGCTGCTGGCGTTTAATCGGCCAGACCATCATCGTGTTGAGATTGTGATGCTCTCGCGCAACGATCCGGTGTCGGGCCTGCGGGTCTACCGATCTGCCCAGCGTCATGGTCTGCCGATTCAGCGTGGCGTATTTACACGCGGCCGCTCGCCCTATCGGTATCTGAAGTCGCTTGGCGCCCATTTGTTTTTGTCAGCCAACGGCCCGGACGTAGAAGATGCGTTGCAGGCAGGCTATCCTGCCGCCCACGTTTATCCCCACTCCACCCGAGCTGCGGAAAACTTCCCCAACGAACTGCGGATCGCATTTGATGGTGATGCGGTGTTATTTAGCGACGAGGCCGAGCGAATTTACCAGGCCGAAGGCCTAGATGCTTTTGTCGCCCACGAGGCTCAGCGGGCCGAGACCCCACTGCCGCCTGGGCCATTTAAGCCGCTGCTAGAGGCCCTGCATCGGCTGCAGCAAGAAACCCGCGACGCTCAGACCATGCGCATTCGCACTGCCTTAGTAACCGCGCGCTCAGCACCCGCCCACGAGCGGGCGGTCCGTACCCTGATTGACTGGAACATCGAGATTGATGAGGCGATGTTTCTCGGCGGCCTGGATAAAGGTGATTTTCTCAAAGAGTTTGAGCCCGACTTTTTCTTTGATGACCAGACTCGGCATTGCGAATCTGGAGCTGCCGTAGGCCCGACCGGCCACGTGCGCTCAGGCGTAATTAATCAAAAATAAACCTAAGCAGCCTTACTGCTTGCCCGGGATCGAGAAGGTTTGGGGGTTTTAGAGGCCCCCGTTTTTTTGCCTGCCGAGGCTTTGGGTGATTTTGCTGGCCTTGCCTCAAACTCAAAGCCAATTTTTCCCTCCGGGGTCTTCACTAAGAACGCCTTAAATTTGCGCCGCGTGCGCGCAGAAACAAAGCCATCCAAAAGATCGGTTTTTCCTGACTCGAGCAGTTTTTTAACCTGATCGGCCGCGATGGCTTGCTGCAGAATCATCATGCCGGTCCTAAAGTCACAAGAGGGCGCCGGCCCAACGCTTTTTTCGCAGACGTATGAAGTGCCGTGGGCATACACCGATGCTTGGCATTTGGGGCAGGCGCCCAGAGACTCCTGGCCACTGAAATCAACAGGCTCGGCATCTGCCTCAGAGTTGCTATTGCCGAAATCAAATTCCAGCTTGTGTTCCGGGGTAATTTTTAGGCTGGCCATAAAAGGCCGGCCAAGTTTGCTGCGAAAGCCATCTACCGGGCCAAACACTTTGTCTTTTAATAGTGATTCCACCTCAGGAATTTCGAATGCGCGGCCTCCTGGAATCTTGGAGATCGAAAAATCACAAGACGAGCATGCGAATCGGCGATAGTTTTCTTTTACGATCGCCCCGCATTTTGGGCAAGGCGTTGTTAGGGTGGCATAGTCGCCCGGAATGGTGTCGTTGGTGTAATTCTTCGCCTGGCTGACAATATGCTCTGTCATCTGCGCGATTTCTCGCATGAAGTCTTGGCGAGATAAGGACCCGTTTTCAATCTGGCGCAGCTTGTGTTCCCACTCCCCGGTCAGTTCTGGCAGTGACAGCTCTTTGACATCCAGGCCCCTGAGCAGTGTCATGAGCTGGAAGGCCTTTGCGGTTGGAATGAGCTCTCGGCCGTCGCGCAGCAAATATTTCTCGGCCAGTAGGCCTTCGATAATGGCTGCCCGTGTTGCTGGGGTGCCAAGGCCTTTTCCCGCCATCGCCTCCCGCAGTTCATCATCATCGACGAGTCGGCCTGCGCCTTCCATGGCCGATAAAAGCGTGGCCTCGCTGTATCGGGCGGGCGGCCTTGTCTTGAGCGGCTTTGATTCAACCACGCGCGCATTTGGCTTTTCTGAGGCGCCGACCGCAACGAGCACCGCATCATCAGATGCTGCATCCTTGCCGTAGACCACCATCCAGCCAGGGCTGGTGAGAACCTTGCCCTCTGTTTTGAAGTGGTGGGGCCCAATGGTGCTCATGCGGGTCGTCACCTGAAATTCAGCTGCTGGATAAAACACCGCCAGAAATCGGCGGGTGACGAGATCAAAAATCTTCTGCTCCGGCTCGGATAAGGATTTCGGCAGCACGCCGGTTGGAATAATTGCAAAGTGGTCTGAGACCTTGCTGTTATCGAATACGCGTTTGTTGGGCCGAACCCATTTGTTGCGCGCAATGTCTTTAGCAAACCCTGCAAATTCAGCTGCTGCACCAAGTGACTCGATGGTGGTCTGTACCGGACCAATGTAGTCTTCTGGAAGGGCTTTAGAGTCTGTTCTCGGATAGGTGAGAACTTTGTGCCGCTCATAGAGCGCCTGGGCAAGGCCGAGCGTGTTCTTGGCGGAAAACCCAAAGCGGGCGTTGGCCTCTCGTTGCAGGCTGGTCAGGTCAAACAGCGCGGGTGCTGATTGTGAGGAAGGCTTACTCTCCTCGCGAACTGAGGCGGGCTTGGATTGGCATTCGGCAACGATGCGGTCCGCGCTCGCCGCCTGCCATATGCGCTCCGGCCTGAGCTCAGGATCGGCGTCATTTTTCTTGAAATCAGGCGCAACCCAACGGCCCTGGTATTGGCCGGCCTGACAATCAAATGTCGCAATCACCTCAAAATAGTCTCGCGCCACAAACCGCCGAATCGCCTCCTCCCGCTCGACCACTACCGCCAGTGTTGGGGTCTGCACACGGCCAACTGTGGTGAGAAAAAAACCACCCTCTTTGGAATTAAAGGCGGTCATGGCCCGGGTGCCATTAATGCCGACCAGCCAGTCCGCTTCAGAGCGGCAGCGGGCCGCGTCAGCCAGCGGCATTAATTCTTGGTCGGAGCGCAGCTGGGCGAACGCATCTCGGATCGCGGCGGGCGTCATGGACTGAAGCCAGAGTCGGCAGATGGGCTGCTTTGCTTTGGTGTGCTGAACGATGTAGCGAAAAATCAGTTCGCCTTCACGGCCGGCGTCACAGGCATTAATCAGACGCCCAACCTCTTTGTTCTTGATTAACTTGAACAGGGTCTTGAGCTTTGCTTCGCTTTTTGCGATGGGCTGAAGGTCAAAATTTGGGGGTATGACCGGCAGCTGCGCAAAAGACCACTTGCCGCGCTTTACATCGTACTTTTCGGGGGCAACGATCTCAAGAAGATGGCCCACCGCGGAGGCGATCACCATGTCGTCCCGCTCAAACACGTCGTCGTGCTTTGTAAATCCGCCCAAAGCCTTGGCGATGTCTGAGGCGACGCTGGGCTTTTCTGCGATGACCAGAGCTTTGTCCATAGAGGCGCGGATCATAGGCGAGCAGTTTGGGCTGGAGCAAATATTTTTTTGCTGCCCGGCAAGACCAAAAATTAATTAGCTAGCGCTTACTATTCATAAAAAACTTATTTTTCGCCACTTCCCGTCAGGCGTTCGGAAAGCAAGTCGCATGAGTTCCAAAAGCAACAAATCCCCATAAAGGTTAGCGGAGGCCTGGCCGGTCAGGCGGCCAAGGGCCTCAACCTCCTGCGGGTGGGCATTTAGGCAGCCCAAAAGCCGCTGCAATTGCTCAGCCTGCCCAGCCCCAAGGCCGGCCGACTTCGTAAAAAGATCTGGGCCGGGCAAAAGACCCGGGCCATCTGCTTTGGCCTTTCGGGCGATTGCAGCAGGCTGTTTTAGCCCGAGATCTTCGAGCAGCTGCTCCGGCGACTGCACTGGCTGTGCACCTTGGCGAATCAACTGATTGCAGCCGGCACTCTGCGGAAGGTGGATGGAGCCCGGAATGACGTACACATCAATGCCGAGATCCAGCGCGTGCCGAGCCGTAATCAGAGAGCCACTTTTTGGCATTGCCTCCACGACAAGCACCGCCCTGCAGAGGCCGGCAATGATTCGGTTTCGATTCGGAAAGTGCTGGGGCCTGGCGGGAGTACCGGCCGGATATTCCGTGAGCAGGCAGGCCCCCTGCTGTTGGATCTCGTTTGCAAGGCCGGTGTGATGCCGCGGATAAATCTGATCAAGCCCATTTCCTAAAATTGCTGCTGTCTTGCCGTGGCCCGATAGGCCGCCACGGTGTGCGGCAGCGTCAATGCCCAGGGCGAGGCCGCTGATAATGGCCAGGCCCTGCCTCGAGAGGGCCGCCGCAAACCACATTGCATCGGCGCAGCCTTGGGCGGTGGCCTGCCGGCTCCCGACGATCGCCACGCCTGGCTTTCGAAATAGTTGCCGGGCATAGGCCTCACTGCCCAGGCCGAACAATTCTCGGACTGGCGGATGCGCCTGCTGAAGGGCCGTGGGAAAATCAGAATCTGAATCGAGAATAGAAAAAAGCAAAGGCGCAGGTTGGATACTCATGGGGCATAGGGCTCAGTTTTTGGCAGCACATTACAGAGCCATTCGCGCCAGTGAAATCGTCCGGCCGTACTAGAGAGGCAGATCGATGGCGATTCTTGAACTGTTGCATTACCCAGATGAACGGCTAAGGACTGTTGCGCAGCCTATCCGCGAAGTAAATGATCGGATCCGCAGCATCGCCAATGACATGGCAGAAACCATGTATGCCGCTCCGGGGATTGGCCTGGCCGCCACACAGGTGAACATTCATGAGCGCATGATCCTGGTGGATGTTTCTGAAGACCGTTCCGACCTTCGCATTCTCATTAATCCTGAAATCGTCGAGGCAAGCGCGGAAAAAAAACTTTTTCAAGAGGGCTGCCTGTCGGTGCCAGGAATTTTTGATGATGTGGAGCGGCCAGATCGAATTCGAGTTCGGGCCCTCAATCAAGATGGCCAGACCATTGAGTTTGAGGCTGACGGTCTGTTATCGGTCTGTATACAACACGAGATCGATCATCTCGATGGCAAAGTCTTTGTGGATTATTTGTCGCGGCTAAAGCAGGGCCGAATCAAAACCAAAATGATGAAGGCAAAAGAAAGCGGTGCCTTTGAAGTGGATCAGGAGTTTTCTCGCCGTCACGATCGAATGGCCCAGAAGGCCTAGATCAGGCGGCCCAATCGAATGCGGATTGTTTTTGCCGGCACGCCGGAGTTTGCTCGCGTCTCGCTTCTCGCCCTTATTGAAGCAGGCCATGATTGTGTTGCGGTGATGACGCAGCCCGACCGGCCCGGCGGCCGCGGCCGGCAGCTGCTGGAAAGCCCCGTGAAGCGGGAAGCAAGCCGGCTTGGACTGCTGGTAATGCAGCCCACATCTTTGAAAGCGAACCACCCTGAATCAGGCCCGGCACTTGATCAGCTCCGTCAGCTCGCGCCAGATGTGATGGTTGTGGTGGCCTATGGCCTTATTGTTCCGCCAAAGGTCTTGGAGATACCCCGGCATGGCTGCATCAATATTCATGCATCGCTGTTGCCCCGCTGGCGCGGCGCCGCACCGATTCAGCGTGCCATTGCGGCGGGAGATCGCGAGACCGGAATCGACTTGATGCAGATGGAAGAGGGCCTGGATACCGGACCGGTCTGGGCAGAATATCGATGTCTGATTGGTCCCGACGATAATTTTCAAAGCCTGCACGACCGGCTAGCCGACATGGGCGCCCGGGGAGTTGTTGATCTCCTTGCGGAATTTCCGCCCCCTGGCCGAAGGCCAAGGCCCCAGGCTGCTGACGGCGTGGTCTACGCGCACAAAATTACGAAGGCCGATCTGGAAATTAATTGGTCAAAGCCGGCTTTAGCAGTCCGCGACCAGGTTCGGGCCTATGATCCGGCACCCGGCGCGATTGCGCGCCTTGGAGGCGAGCCGGTGAAGTGCTTTGAGCCGGGGCTTTGGTCCCAGGCCTTGAAAAATCCGGTGCCAGGACAAATTATTAAGGCTGATCAGGAATGCTTGGTCGTTGCCTGCGGCGAGGGGGCGATCACGATCGGGGCCGCACAGCGGCCTGGCGGCCGCAGGCTAAAGATGCGGGAATTTTTAAACGGCTGGCCGGTCAGAGCAGGCCAGAGTTTCAATTTAACTGAGTGAGGGAAGCGGCATGTTCAATTGGCTAAAAACAGCGGTTTTGATGGCAGCAATTGTTGCGCTGTTTGGTGTCATCGGGGCATCTCTGGGTGGCCAGAGCGGGATGCTTGTGGCCCTTGGATTCGCACTCTTGATGAATGTTGGGGCCTATTGGTTTTCTGACAAGCTGGTATTGCGGATGTATAGCGCCCAGCAGGTGGATGGCTCAACTGCGCCTGAGCTCTACAACATGGTGCAGGAGCTCGCCGATAAGGCGGGCCTCCCGATGCCGCGGGTCTACATTATTGATGACCAGGCACCGAATGCGTTTGCAACAGGCCGAAACCCTGAGAATGCGGCGGTCGCCGCGACCACCGGCATCATGCGGCTACTTTCGGCCCGCGAGATGCGGGGCGTGATGGCCCATGAGCTGGCCCACGTAGCCCACCGCGACATTTTGATCTCAACGATATCGGCCACGATGGCCGGCGCGATCTCTGCGCTGGCAAACTTCGCAATGCTGTTTGGTGGGCGGGACTCCGGGGGCCGGCCGAGCAATCCGATCGCGACCATCGCGGTGATGTTGCTCGCGCCGCTTGCCGCCAGCCTGATTCAAATGGCGATCTCTCGTGCTCGAGAGTTCGAAGCCGACCGTGGGGGCGCTGAAATTTCTGGTGATCCTCTGGCCCTGGCCAGCGCACTTGAAAAGATAGATCACTACGCCAGGGGGATACCGTTTGAGGCAGCCGAGCGCCACCCTGAGACGGCACAGATGATGATCATGAATCCGCTCTCGGCCCGTGGTGTGGCAGGCCTTTTCTCAACCCACCCAGCGACAGAGGATCGTATTGCCCGCTTGCGAGAGTTCGCTCGGGCCATGAATGGCTAGGCCCGCGGCCAGCCCACCACTGTCGGCCAACTTTGCCGCCGCCGCCCAGGCGATTGCCCATCGCATGTTGGGCGGCCAGGGCTCTGTTGCTCCCCCCTCGCCATCCGTTACTGATCTGGTGTACCGGGGGTCCCGTTACTGGGGCCTGGCGCAGGTCCGATGCGGCCGGCTCGCCAAGCAAACACCGGACCCGACGATTCTTGCGTTGCTGGCAGTGACTTGGGCCGCCCTCGACCAGAGCTTCCGCGAGCCTCACGTTGTCGTCGATGAGGCGGTGGCTGCAGCGAAGCGGCTTGCTCCGGCAGCCGGCCGCTCGACGGCCGCCCAAAAAATTTCAGGCTTTGTGAATGCCTTACTCCGGGCCTCTTTGTCGGATCCGGCGGCCTCTGCGAAAGATCATCAGACGCCGACGGCCCGATGGAATGCCCCCGCCTGGTGGATTGATCGCATCGCTGCGGATTATGGAGAGGGCTCTGTTGTGATTCTCGATGCGCTGGCTACCCGAGCGCCCTTGACCGTTCGGCTCTGCGAGCATCACCTCAGTCTGCAGGGTTTTATCGAACGACTTCGCGAGAGAGGCCTCGGCGGCTATCAGGTGGGCCGGCGTGCAGTCGTGATTGAACCAGCGGTGCCCGTAAAAAAAATTCCTGGGTTTTCCGAGGGCTGGGTCAGCGTGCAAGACAGCGCAGCCCAGCACGTGATCGATTTGGCCCAGGATCTGTATCAGCGTATCGGGCGGCCGCTGAAAATTTTGGATGCATGCGCCGCTCCAGGGGGAAAGACTTTTGCGCTGGCCCAGAGCCTTCAGGCGAAAATTTGGGCAATCGACGTTTCTGCTTCGCGACTTAAAAGAATGCAGGCAGACTGGGCGCGCGTCGCCCCAGCCGCCCAATCAGCAGTGACTTTTTTGCAAATGGATGTGTTGGATGATTATGCATGGGAGGGTCGCCCGACGCTGCCGGATGCCTTCGATTTGATTTTGATTGATGCGCCCTGCACCGGATCGGGCATTACACGTCGGCGGCCGGAAATCGCTTGGCGTCGCGACCCGTCTAGCCTCAAGGCTGTCGTTGATATCCAACGCAGGCTGCTCGATACGCTATGGCGAAGACTCCTCCCGGGGGGAGAATTGATCTTTGTGACTTGCTCGGTGTTTTTGGCAGAGGGCGAGGCCCAAGAGTCGGCGTTTCTTGGCCGGACCCCAGATGCCAGGCGGCGCCCTTCGCCTGGCAGGATCTTGCCGGCGACCGATGCAGAATGCGGGAATGATCAGGATGGATTTTTTTATGCCAGGTTTGAGAAACAAAAGCATGGTGGGCCTGACGCAGGTGTTGCTTATCATCGCAATGCTGATGCTGGCCTTGGCCGCGCGCGCTAATGAAACGGAATCGGTTCGATTGTCTCGGCCGGTTTTAAGTGCGGCGCCGGACAATACCTGGACGATTGATGCCGATGTTCAGGTCACTCTTAACTCGGTGCTCATCGATGCGTTAAAGCGTGGTGTGCCGCTTGTCTTTTCGTCGGAATTCGAGATTTCGCGGAAGCGTTGGTATTGGTTCAATGAAAAGCTGCTTAGCCAGTCGCGGCCACTGCGTCTCAGCTTTCACTCTGTGACTCAGCAGTATCGTGTTAGCCAGGGTGATCAATTGATGTTGACGACCAATCACCTCGATGAGGCGCTAGCAGCCGCACTCAACGTGCGCCAGTGGCCGGTTGCACAGCATGCGGCCGAGGTGCAGCTGCAGGAGCTCATGCAGCAAGTGGCCAAAACCCCAGAGGCATTTGAGATTCGATTCCGCACCCGGCTCGATAGCGCACAGCTGCCAAAGCCGCTCCAGCTCAATGCGCTGACCAATCGTGATTGGAATCTTTCAACGGAGTGGGTAAGGCCGCAGCTGAGCCTGTCGGGCTCGGGAAGTATTCAATGAGTCTTGCATTGAGGGTGGCGCTGCTGCTGGTCGTGATATTGGCAGTGGTGCTGATGCTGCTGCTTGCTTCGGCAAGTTCCAGCAGCTCCGCTCTGGATCAGTTCTATCCCTGGCTGGTGGGCGCCAGCGGTGCGATTGCTTTGGCGATGGCGGGCCTGACCATCGGTGTTGTGGTTCGGGTCTGGCGCCGATTTAGCCGGGGCGAGTTCGGAACACGAATCATGGTTCGACTGGCCATCGCATTTGCATTAATTGGCGCGGTTCCGGTGGCGCTAGTGTCGTTCGTGTCTGCCCAGTTCCTTGCCAAAACGATTGATAGCTGGTTTAGCTATGGGGTCAATGTGGCGCTTGAGTCAGGCGTTTCTTTGGGCAGAACATCGTTGGAAGGGATGCAGGCAGACGCATTATCAAAAGCGAGGCGGCTGGCCATCATGCTGGAGGATGTGCCGGCGGCCCAGATGATCGGCACCATTGAAAGGGTAGTCGACAGCCGTGAGGGCATTGATGTTTTGGTGATGACCGGCTCGGGCGCGGTGCTCGCAAGCCGAAGCGCAAAGCTTGGCACCCTTGTTCCAGAGTTGCCGCCGATTGAGGCCTTAAATCGTGCCCGAGTTGCTCGTCAAGCGGTGTCGGTAGAGCCGACAACTTTCGGTGCGGAGAGGGGCCTTCAGGTTCGGGCGCTTGCGATGACCAGTCGTGTCTCGTCCCAAGGAGACGAGACACGTTTTGTGCAATGGGTGGAGCAGGTTCCGGCGGCGCTTGCCCGTAATCTCGAGGCCCTCAATGATGGGGTGCGTGATTATCAAGAGCTGGCGCTTGGCAAAGAGGGCCTACGAAAGCTGTATGGCGCTACATTGGTATTAACGCTTCTATTGGCTTTTTTCGGCGCCCTGCTCACGGCCGTTTTGCTCAGCGGCTGGCTTGCGGGGCCGCTGCGACAGCTGGAGCGGGCCACCAAGGCGGTTGCCTCGGGAGATTATCGGCCGTTGCGGTATGACCCCCGCTCGACAGATGAACTGAATGTGTTGGTGGGATCGTTTAATGAGATGACGGCGCAGCTCAATGAGGCCCGCGAGCTTGCCCAGCGCAGCCGGCTGCGGCTTGAAGAGTCAAATTTGTTTCTTCAACAGGTGCTGGGCCACCTTTCCGCCGGTGTGATGGTGATGGATGCGCAGTGGCGGCTCGTCGATTACAACGCCAGCGCCGAGCGCATTTTGTCAGTCGATTTGGCGCAGGAGCGACTGCGCTCTCTGTCTTTGTTGCCTGTGGTGGGCTCTTGTAGTGATCAGCTCACGCGGGGCCTGAAAGATCGTGATGAAATTCAGTTTCAACACGAGACCGCCCAGCAGGGTGGACGCACGCTTACTTTGCTGGTCAGCGGCTCTCGACTTCCTGGCAAGCCTGCCCAGTACGTAGTGATTTTCGATGATATCGGCGAACTCTTGGCCGCACAGCGCTCTCGAGATTTTGCGGACATGGCCCGCAGGCTTGCCCATGAAATAAAAAATCCGCTCACGCCCATTCAGCTTTCTGCGGAACGGCTGGAGCGCCGGCTATTAGAGCGCCTTGGTCCGGAGGATGCCGAACTGCTTAGCCGATCAACCCAAACGATTGTGGATCAGGTCACGGCGTTAAAAGCCATGGTGGATGAGTTCCGCAACTATGCCCGCCTTCCCGCACCCAATCCCGAGCCGGTCGAACTGAGCCGCCTGTTAAAAGAAATCTATCCCCTCTACAGCAATGACCGTCGTATCCAGTGGCCCGAGCAGGCGGGGCAGTTCTGGGTCGCTGTCGATCGGGCCCAGCTGATTCAAGTGGTGCACAACTTGATTCAAAACGCCCAAGATGCAATTGGCGATCAGGCTGGAGGTGCTATTCGATTGGCAATAGAGTGGACAGGGCTGCCGAAAATCGTCGCCGGGGAGGATGCTTCTGATGGCCAGTGGGCCCGAGTCTCCGTGACCGACAATGGCCCAGGAATCAGCGCCGACACACGTTCACGGCTTTTCGAGCCGTATTTTACGAGCAAGGCAAAAGGAAGCGGCCTTGGCCTGGCGATTGTGAAAAAAATTGTCGAGGAAAATCACGGCCGAGTCAGCCTGATGAATCGATCTGAGTCACGGCCTTCTGACGGAGCGGGCGCGGTCGCATGTGTCGAATTTGCGAAACTTCAAAATGCGGCCGACAATTCCGATGTGATCTCGCGCGACCAACGCCACTATGGCTGATATCCTGATTGTTGACGACGAAATCGGCGTGCGCGAGCTGCTGAGTGAAGTCCTGCAAGATGAGGGCTATTCGGTATCCCTCGCGGAAAACGCTGCGCAGGCCAGGGACTTACATCTGAGCAAGCATCACGATCTCGTGCTGCTGGACATTTGGATGCCTGACATGGACGGCGTATCGCTGCTCAAGGAGTGGGCGGCCCAGCAGAGACTGACGGCTCCGGTCATCATGATGTCGGGCCACGCCACCATCGAGACGGCGGTAGAAGCCACTCGCATAGGCGCAATCGATTTTCTTGAAAAGCCGATTGCGTTAACCAAGCTACTTCAGACCATTGAGTCCGCACTGACCCGGCGCACCAAGCCTCCCGCCCCGCCGGCCGAGCCGGTCTCGGCCTATTCGTTGCAGCGCGAGCCAGAGACGGAATACGATCCCGCGCCGCCGCCAATGCAGCCGGCAGCAAGCCCAATGCAGGCCGAGGCCGTCCGGCCACCGCTGTCGTCCCGTGAAATGGCACAGCAGACCCTGGCTGCCATTGATGTTGATGCGCCACTGCGCGAGGCCCGCGATAATTTTGAGCGGGCTTATCTGGTGTATCACCTTGAAAAAGAATCCGGCAGCATGACCCGTGTTGCAGAAAGCACGGGCCTTGAGCGGACGCATTTGTATCGAAAACTAAAGCAGCTCGGCATCGATAAGCGCTGATTCATTCAGGCCGCAATGAAAATTCTGATTCTGGGCGCTGGCAGGGTAGGCGCAAGCCTTGCAGAGCAGCTGGTGCTGGAACGCAACGACATCACTGTAGTCGACACCAGCTCCGAGAGCCTTGCCGCACTCCAAGAGCGTTTTGATCTGCGCACCATCTGTGGCAATGCGACTTCTCTGGCGGTGCTCGAGGATGCCGGTGCCCAGGATGCCGACATCTTGATTGCCGTCACCGCCGACGACGAGGCCAATCTCGTGGCCTGTGCCTTGGCCCATCGGCGATTTAATGTGCCTAAGCGTATCGCCCGATTTCGCTCATCACAGTGGATTCAGAATCCTGACCTTATGGCGCCAGAGGCTTTTGCGGTCGATTTGGCAATCAGCCCCGAGCAGACGGTCACCGATTATTTAATTCGACTCATTGAAATTCCCGAGGCCTTACAGGTCATTGATTTCGTAAAGGGTGCCGTGAGCCTTGTGGCGGTGAAAGCCGATGCGGTCAGTCCAATCGTTGGCCATCCTGTGCGCGACCTGCGCGACCATCTGCCCCACATCGAATCACGCATCGTCGCAATTTTTCGTGGCAATCGGGTCATCATGCCGGACGGCGACACCATGATTGAGGCGGGCGACGAAGTATTTTTTCTCGCCTCCCGACAGCACATTCGACAGATCACCAAAGAGCTACGCAAAGAAGCCCATGCGGTAAAGCGGATGATGATTGCCGGTGGCGGCAATATCGGCATGCGGGTAGCCCGGGGTGTGTCGGGCTATATGACCCCGAAGATCATTGAAGGCAGCCGGTCCCGCTGCACCGCCTTGGCCCAGCAGTTGAGCGGCCAGGCCCTGGTGCTGCATGGCGACTCTACTGATGAGGAGCTCCTGGCCCAAGAAAACATCAGCGGCATGGACCTCTTTTTGGCCCTGACTAATGATGATGAGAACAACATCATGTCGGCACTATTGGCCAAGAAAATGGGCGCCCGGAGGGTGATTGCCCTGATTAATCGCAGGGCCTACGCTGAACTGATGGAGGGCGGCCAGCTTGATGTCGCGATTACCCCCTCACACGCAACGATCGGCGAGCTCTTGAAATATGTGCGGCGCGGCGATGTTGCGGCGGTCCATAGCCTGCGCCGGGGTGCGGCAGAGGCCCTGGAGATCGTGGCCCATGGCGGAAAAAGCACCTCTAAGGTGGTCGGCCGCCAGATCCAGGAAATCGATCTGCCCGCGGGCTGCGGCATAGTGGCCCTGGTCCGCAATGTTGAGTCTGCCCAGCCGCAGGTGCTGATGGCGCATCACAATACGGAGATCCAAGGCGATGATCATGTGATTCTTTTTGTGGCCGATAAGCGCATGATTCCCAGGGTCGAGAAACTGTTTCAAGTAAGCGCCGGGTTTTTTTAGTCATTTCCCGCAAAGGCCCGTCTGGCGTGGCTGTACGGGGTATTCCCTAGGCAAAACGGTACAGGCCGGACAGGCATAATCCGGCTTCGGTTTGCCGCCTCAGCAGGCGGCGTCCCTAGGTTCGGTATCAGGCGGAAAAGGCCGCGATGATGCCGGTAAGAAAATTTCCTCAATATTCAGGAGATACGAATGGCTGATGCCAAAAAAGTAAAGGCTGTTGCTTCCAAGCAGCCGACCCGTCGTAAGTTTCTTGCCGGTGCAGGTGCTGCCGGTGCTGGCGCGCTTGCATTCCCGATGATTGCAAAGTCGCAGTCGGTAACCAACTTCCGCTTCCAGTCGACCTGGCCAGCGAAAGATATTTTCCACGAGTACGCCAACGACTTCGCCAAAAAAGTCAACGACATGACCGGCGGTGAGCTGCGTATCGAAGTGCTGCCCGCAGGCTCAGTCGTTCCGGCCTTCGGCCTGCTGGACGCGGTGAGCAAAGGCACGCTGGATGGTGGCCACGGCGTGGTGGTCTACCACTACGGCAAGAACCCCTCGCTGGCACTCTGGGGGTCGGGCCCATGCTTTGGTATGGACGCTAACATGCTGCTGTCTTGGCACAAATATGGCGGTGGCGCTGCAATGCTCGAAGAGGTCTACAAGACCGTTGGCGCTGATGTGAAATCCTATGTGTATGGCCCAATGCCCACCCAGCCGCTGGGATGGTTCAAAAAGCCGATCACCAAGATTGAAGACATGAAGGGCATGAAATTCCGTACCGTTGGAATTTCAATTGATATGTTCACGGCCATGGGCGTTTCAGTGAACGCGTTGCCCGGTGGTGAGATTGTTCCCGCGATGGACCGTGGCCTGCTGGATGGCGCCGAGTTCAATAACGCCTCCTCTGACCGCCTGCTGGGCTTTCCTGATGTGGCCAAGGTCTGCATGCTGCAGAGCTATCACCAGAACGCAGAGCAGTTTGAGATTCTCTTTAACGGCGCGAAGTATCGTGCACTGCCCGCGAAGCTCCGCGCGATCCTGGACAACACCGTTGAGGCCGCCTCGGCCGATATGTCCTGGAAAGCTGTCGATCGTTACTCTAAAGACTATATGGAAATGCAGACCCAGCAGGGCGTCAAGTTCTTCAAGACCCCCGATGCGGTCCTGCGCTCACAGCTGCGCGTGTTTGATGAAGTCGTTAACAAGAAAGCAGCTGAGAACCCCTTGTTCAAGAAGATCGTCGAGTCGCAGCGTGCCTTTGCTGCACGCGCGGTGAAGTGGGATCTTGAGACCAATGTCCAGCGTCGGATGGCCTACGATCACTACTTCCGCCCGGCAGCTGCTCCTGCCAAGAAGGCAGAAGCCAAGAAGTAAGGGATAGCAGTCTAAGGCTGGCAGGGGCCCAAACGGCCCTCTGCCTGCCGGCTCCCAACAAAAGCAGCCCACATCCCGGGCTGCTTTTGTTTTAATACGAAGTCAACCTTCGGGATCCTGAAATGCAAAAAATCTTCCTCACAATTGACAAAATTTCGACCCTGGTGGGCCATGCCTTTTCTTGGCTCATCATTGGCCTTACCCTTCTGATCGGCTTTGAGGTCTTTTCTCGCTATGTCCTGAATAGCCCCCATGCCTGGGCCTTTGATGCCCAGATGATGCTCTACGGCACCCTGTTCATGATGGCAGGCGCCTACACCTTGGCAAAAAATGGCCATGTCCGCGGTGACATTCTTTACGGATTTTTAAAGCCGAGGACCCAGGCCATCATGGACATGATTCTTTATATCGTGTTCTTTATTCCCGGCGTCTGTGCGCTGATCTATGCAGGCTATTTTTATGCCGCTGACTCCTGGCGCATCCTTGAGCATTCATCAATTACCGCCGACGGCCCGCCGCTTTATCCCTTTAAAACCATTATTCCGATAGCGGGCGTATTTCTCATCATTCAGGGCTTGGTTGAAATCCTTCGCTGCATGGTCTGCATCAAAGAAGGCGAGTGGCCCTCCCGTGAACAGGATGTCGAAGAGGTCGATATTGATGAGCTGAAAGCCATGATCTCCCACGACGGAGAAGCCAAAAATGCGTAAAGAACTTCTTTTTGGTTTCTCGATTATGGGCCTGGTGGTGCTGGCCACACTGGCCCTCATGCCCTGGGGCAATCTTGAATCAGGCCACATTGGGCTTTTAATGCTTGCCCTTGTTGTGGTGGCCATCATGCTCGGCTTTCCGACCGCCTTCACACTCATGGGCATGGGCGTGATCTTTACGTTTTTTGCCTATTATTTTCGCGATCCTAATCTCGCGCTGACCAATACCCTCACCCTGATGGTCCAGCGGACCTATGGCGTGATGACCAATGATGTGCTCATTGCGATTCCACTCTTTGTGTTCATGGGCTATTTGGTTGAGCGGGCCAATCTGATTGAAAAGCTATTTAGATCGCTGCATCTGGCACTGGTGCGAGTGCCGGGATCGCTGGCTGTTGCGACCATCTTTACTTGCGCAATATTTGCAACCGCTACTGGCATTGTGGGCGCCGTGGTAACGCTGATGGGCCTACTGGCCCTGCCACAGATGCTGAAAAGCGGCTATGACATCCGCGTCTCAGCGGGCGCGATTACTGCAGGCGGAACGCTTGGTATCTTGATTCCGCCCTCAGTCATGCTGATTGTGTATGGCGCAACTGCCGGCGTCTCCGTCGTGCAGCTCTACGCCGGTGCGTTTTTCCCCGGCATCATGCTGGCGGGGCTTTATGTGCTGTATGTCATTTTAGTCGCCAAGATTAAGCCCGCCTCGATGCCGCCGCTCGCTGAGGAGGAACGCAAAATCGATCTGCCGCAGGCCTATGAAAATCTGCGCCGGGCGTTCAGTGATCGGGTCCTGCCGTCTTTGGCCCGCGGCTTTATTGGCGCAAGCAATGCTGGCGTATCGGTAGGCCAGGTGATCAAAACTGCGATCGTGGCATTGTTGCCGGCCATCTTTTTTGCCCTCTTTATGGGATTTTTATATTCGGTGGTGACAGCGCCCGCCAAAATCGATGAGGCCGCAGGCCTCATGGAAATGGGCATCGGCGTGGATGCTCCCGGTGAAGCGGTCGACGAAGAAGCCGAGGAAGAGTTAGTCGAGATGGGCGCGAATTCCTCTGCCCCCGCGCAGGCAAAAGAAGAGACAACACCTGCTGCCGAGGCAGCAAAGCCAGATGCTCCGCCCGCAGAGCGGCAGCCCGCACCGAATTGGTACTGGTGGATGCTGGGGATCGGATCAGTGCTCGGTGTTGCGTTTTACGCCATCTTCACTTGGACAAGGCTTGAGATTTTCAAGATGCTGCTGGGCTCATTTTTCCCGTTGGCGGTGCTGATTCTTGCGGTGCTGGGCTCGATCGTGTTTGGCCTTGCCACACCCACTGAGGCGGCCGCCGTGGGGGCGATCGGCGGGGCCTTGCTGGCCGCCGCTTATCGACGCCTGAATTACCACGTTGTGAAAGAGTCGGTCTTTTTGACAGGCAAGACCAGCGCCATGGTCTGCTGGCTTTTTGTGGGCTCCTCAATCTTTTCAGCCGCCTTTGCACTCCTGGGCGGCCAGGAACTTGTCGAGAAGTGGGTATTGGGCCTTGGCTTAACGCCGATTCAGTTTTTAATTCTTTCCCAGGTCATTATCTTTTTGCTGGGCTGGCCTTTGGAGTGGACTGAAATCATTGTGATCTTTATGCCGATTTTTATTCCGCTTCTGGATAATTTCGGAATTGATCCTTTGTTCTTTGGGCTTTTGGTGGCACTCAACCTGCAGACGGCATTCTTATCCCCGCCGGTGGCAATGTCTGCGTTTTACTTAAAAGGTGTTGCGCCCCCGCATGTCACACTCAACCAAATCTTCGCGGGCATGCTGCCTTTCATGGGCATACAGGTGATCGCCGTGGTGCTGCTTTATGTTTTCCCGGCCATTGGCATGTGGCTGCCGACAGTGTTGTATCGCTAGGCCCACATCCCAAAAATAGAAGGTGTATCTTAGGGGGCTGGTTGACCAGCCCCCTTTTTATTGTGGAACCCACCCAGGACTCCCGAGTCGAGTTAGATCGCCCAATTTTTTCAGTCTTAAGAATTTTGGGCATGGTGATCGGCTTGTTCTCGCTTACGCTGCTTTTGCCCTGGAGCTTTGCGGCCGCAAATGATGAGCCTTTGGCCCTGGTCTATGGGGAGGCCATGCTGATTTCAGCCGTTGTGGGGGCCTTGCTGACTGGATTGACATGGTGGCATCGTCGGGAGCTTTATCCGCGAGAAGGTTTTTTGCTGGTGGCCCTCGTCTGGCTAGCGCTGCCAGTCGTTGCGGCGATTCCTTTTCTGCGGCTATTTCCTGAGCTTAGTTTTAGTCAGGCCTATTTCGAGGCGACATCTGGACTGAGCACTACGGGCGCAACTGTCTTGACTGGCCTTGATGGCCTTCCGGGGTCTATTCTGGTCTGGCGCTCTTTTTTGCAATGGCTTGGCGGCATGGGCATTCTGATTCTTGCGCTGGCCATTTTGCCGCTCTTGGGTGTGGGTGGCATGCAGATCTATCGGGCCGAAATGCCTGGCCCAATTAAAGACAGCAAGCTCACCCCACGCATTGCGGAGACTGCCAAGCTGCTTTATGGCATCTACTTGTATTTATCGATTGCCTGTTTCTTTGCGTACTGGTGGGCCGGAATGAGTGCCTTCGATGCATTTATCCATACGGGGTCAACCATGTCCTTGGGGGGCCTTTCATCCCATGATGCAAGCATCGGATACTTTGATAATTTGCGCATTGAATTGGTGGCGGTCGTCTTTATGTTGCTGGCCGGCGTAAATTTTGTCTCGCATGCGGTGGCCATTCAGCGCCTATCGATTCGACCCTATCTCCACGATATTCAGGCCCGCTGGTTTTGGATCACCTGCCTTGCGGGCAGTTGCATTGTTGGGATCTTTCTATTTTTTCAGGGCAGTTATCCCACGCTCGCGGAATCATTGCGCCATGCCTTATTCAATACGGTCTCGGTGGCGACTGGCACCGGATACTCAACCCAAGACTATGGCCTGTGGCCGCCATTTACGGCCTGGTTTATGATTTTTTTGAGTGCTTTTGCCGCCTGCTCGGGTTCGACAGGATCGGGAATCAAGATGATTCGCCTGATTCTTTTGTTCAAACAGGCCCAGCGTGAGCTGCTTCAGATTATTCATCCGCGTTTGGTGCAGCCAGTAGAGCTTGGGGGCTCACCGGTGAGTAATCAAGTGATTTTTGCCATCCTGGCTTATATGTTGTTTTATGGTGCAACTGTAATGGTGATGTCTTTTCTGATGCTCATGACTGGCATGGACCCGATCAGCGCCGTCAGCGCGGTTTTGGCCAGTGTGAATAATCTTGGGCCCGGCCTTGGCGAGGTGGGGCCTGCGGGAAACTACGCAGGGCTCTCCAGCCCACAGCTTTGGATATGTTCAATTACGATGCTGTTGGGCCGACTTGAACTGCTTACCCTGCTGGTGATGCTGATCCCAGCGTTTTGGCGGGACTGATCGCATCCCGAGTTTTCCATTGGGCAATTGTGGTGAGTCCCAGCCATAAGGCGGTGACGGCAAAACCCCACTGAAAGGCATTTGCGTCATAGCGTCTGACGCCATTTACGAGTTGCCCGTCCCAACGCCAGTCCAGAATAAATCCAAAAAGCGGCTGCATCCCGAGCGAGCCAAGGGTCACCGACAGATTAACGAGGGCGGTGATAGTGGCCGTGCGATGGCCACCAACGAGATCTTTTCCGTAAGCAAACGCCACCACCATTGAGCCGGAGCTAACTCCAATTATCAAAAGAAGCAGTGCTGTGGCCCATAGGGAAAAAAGCGTAATGCCGCTGGCAAGCAAAACAAAGCCCACAAAAACCCCAAGCGTTCCCACGATAAGAGGCTGCTTGCGCCGACCAATCCGGTCAGACCAGGGCCCAAAAACCAGGCTTCCCGCCGCAAAGCCGACAGGAATGAGTGAAGTCAGTGTGACCGCAGTGCGGCTGCTGACCTCAAAAAGAGACGTTAAAAAAGGCACGCCCCAGAGCCCGGCCAGCATCACAACGCTCCCAGTAACTGCTGTTTGCCCCAGACAGAGCAATCCGAGATCTTTTCTGGGAAGGGCACGAAGAGATTTCCACAAAGAGATCTTCGCGAGCGTATCTTCGGTCTGAGGGGCGGGCGCCCAGCTGCGGTAGCCCCGATCGATAGGATCATCACGCAGTATAAAAATCATGACGATGAGCAGAGCCACTGCAAACATGGCACTTCCTGCGATGATGGTTCGCCAGCCATACTCATCGGATAAAAACCGCAGGGGAAACCCTGCTAAGACCGCCCCCACTGTGCCGACGGTCAGTGACAATCCAGCAATAGAGGCAAACTTTTGTGGTGAGAACCAGTGGGCTGCCAGTTTCAGCATGCCAATCCAGCCGACCGCAGCTGCAGCCCCGATAATGCCCCTGCCCACCGCGGCGATCGCAAAAGTCTTGGCCCATGCGAAGAGTAGCGTGCCAATGACAGCCGCTGCCGTTGCAGCAATAAAGAGCCGGCGTGGACCAAAGCGATCGGCAAGAAGGCCTGCGGGCAGCTGCATAACGGCATAGCAATAAAAATAGGTTGCTGATAGCCAGCCCAAGGCGGTTGCGGTGGGCGCAAGCTCCTGCGCGAGCTCTTGGGCCAATGCGGCAGGCGTGACCCGCTGAAAAAATCCAAACAGGTAGAACGCTGCAGCCAGGCCCCACATCAGCAGGGCCAAGCCAAGCGGGGGAACAGCAGACCTTAGAACATCTTGTCTCAAGAATTAATAACTGTAAAAGCCTCGGCCTGATTTTCGGCCAAGATAGCCTGCATCGACCATCTCTTTAAGTAAGGGCGCAGCGCGATATTTCGGATCCTCGAAATTGCTGTAGAGCACTTCCATCACCGCCAGCAGCACATCAAGGCCAATCAGATCTGCCAATGCAAGCGGGCCGATCGGATGATTGCAGCCAAGCTTCATGCCTTCATCAATTTCAGCGGCCGAGGCCAAGCCCTCGGCATAGACAAAAATAGCCTCATTGATCATCGGGCAGAGGATTCGGTTCACCACAAATCCCGCACTGTTTTTGACGCCGATGGGTGTTTTGCCAACTGCCTTGGCAAGCGCTGTCACGGCAGTTACGGTGGATTCCGCGGTCTGCAGGCCCCGAATGATTTCAACGAGGGCCATCATCGGTACGGGATTGAAAAAATGCATGCCGACAAATAGCCCGGGCCGCTGGGTGGCAGCCGCAAGACGCGTGATCGAGAGCGAGGAGGTATTCGTAGCGATAATCGTTTCAGGCCGCAATACTTTTTCAACCGCCTGAAGAATCTTGATCTTTACGGATTCGTTTTCGGTGGCAGCCTCGATTAAAAGATTCGCCGAGGTCAGATCTTCAATCTTGGTAGTGGTACGAATATGCGATAGGGTCGCTTTTTTTTCCTCTTCAGTCAGCGCCCCTTTTTTGATCAGCCGATCCATGGAGCCTGATACGGTCGCCAGGCCCTTCGCGAGCGCGGGCTCAGCAATGTCTTGCATGATGACGTCATAGCCTTTCGCGGCAAAGGCCTGGGCAATGCCATTGCCCATGGTGCCGGCGCCAATAACGCCGATAGTCTTGATGGCCATGCTGGGGCCCTCCTTGTTTAGGGCGATCTTTTTTGGAAGCGGTATACCGCCAGAGTGCTTCGTAGATTTGGCATAAATTTGATCGGCTGATCATCGTCCAGAAAAGCACGATCCAAGATATCAAATCCAAGACGAGTGAGCAGCTCTTCAAAGTCTTGGGCGGTAGCAAAGTGAAAATTGGGCGTGTCATACCAGGCATAAGGCAGTCTTTTATTGACGGGCATGTGGCCTGAGAGCAGTGAGGTGACATGTGACCAGTGGCCAAAATTCGGGATACTGACCAAGCACTCGCGGCCTATTTCGCCGATTTCCCGCAGCACTCGCTCTGTCTCTCGGGTGGCCTGCAGGGCCTGGGACAGCACGACAGCATCAAACCGATCCCGGGCAAACATGGCAAGGCCCCGGTCAATATCGGCCTGAATCACGTTGACGCCCCGTTTGACACAGGCAAGCACATTTTCATCAGCGATCTCAACGCCCAGGGTTTCACAGGACTGTTGAACAGCCAGCCAATGCAAGAGCGTGCCATCACCGCAGCCCAAGTCGAGCACTCGCGCACGAGGGGCTACCCATTTTGCAATCTGTGCGAGATCGCCCCGCAGGGATTCTCCGTAGTGGTCAAGAATGCGCTTCATACAGCACACTCCTTTCCGATGCGGTCAAAGTAGGCCGCCACCAGATGGTGATACCGGGGATCGTTCATCAAAAATGCATCATGCCCGTGAGGAGCATCAATCTCGGCATAGGTTACCGATTTGCGTTGTGCCAGCAACGCTTGAACAATTTCGCGAGAGCGTTCAGGCGGAAATCGCCAGTCTGTAGTGAAAGAAATCAACAGATTGCTGCAGTGGATGCCGGCGAAGGCCTCCGAGAGGCTCCCCGAGAATGCTTTAGCGGGATCAAAATAATCCAGTGCCCGCGTGATCAGCAAATAGGTGTTGGCATCAAAATAGGTCGAAAACTTTTCGCCTTGGTAGCGCAGATAAGACTCGATTTCGAACTCTGCATCAAACCCGAATCGATAGTCATCTGAGCCGCGCAACTGCCGGCCAAATTTCTCGGCCATATCATCGTCGGATAAATAGGTGATATGGCCGATCATTCGGGCTACGGATAGCCCAGTCTTCGGCACGGTATTTTTGGCGTAATAGTGACCCCCATGAAATTCGGGATCGTTCACAATGGCCCGGCGGGCCACCTCATTAAATGCAATATTTTGCGCCGACAGTCTGGCAGTGGAGGCAATCACCACTGCATGCCGGAGCCGATCGGGATAAGCGATCGACCATTGCATGGCCTGCATGCCACCGAGGCTGCCGCCCATGACGGCAGCGAATTGTTTAATTCCGAGCCGGTCAGCAAGCCGGGCCTGGGCCTGGACCCAGTCTTCGACAGTGATGACTGGAAAATCAGCGCCATAGGGTTCGCCAGTCGCAGGATTCAGAGAAGCTGGGCCGGTCGAGCCAAAGCATGATCCTAGATTGTTAATGCCGATGACAAAAAAACGACGAGTATCTACCGGCTTACCTGGTCCCACCATGTTGTCCCACCAGCCGATGGCCCGAGGATCGTCGGGCCGGCTGCCCGCAACATGATGGGAGGCATTCAGAGCATGGCAGATCAACACAGCGTTACTTCGGTCTCGGTTCAGCGTGCCATAGGTTTCATAGACCAGCTGATAGGGCCCAAAAGACTGGCCGCTTTTGAGCGTTAGAGGCTCTAAAAAGTCGGCGGTCTGCGGTGCGATGGGTCCGACTGAATTCAAAGGCGGAGGAGCGATGGCCATAACGGGGTTTGAGGTGAGCCCTAAAAGTTAGCTGCCTGGGCAGGGGAATGTCAATTTGTTGACACTTTGACACAAAGCCTTGTGGCCTCGCGGCCGGCAATGTCGCTGAGTTCGCATTTGTTGAACATTACTGGGTCATCCGGCGGTGATACTGCCCCCGGATCAATTGACTTTTCTGAAGAAGGAGCCCGGCGTGACCAAGCGCTTAGTACTGCAGCAAGACCTGATGCCCCCGACCTCGTTGTTGATTAAGGAGGCCCCGATACAGCCGTACCGCAGGCTTGCGCCCGATCAGCCGGCATTCACGTCGGCCATCACGCCACGCCAGCAAGAGGTATTGTTTTGCCTTGTGGAAGGCAAGCCGACCAAGAAGATTTGTACTGAACTGGGAATCTCTGAAGGAACCGCAAAGGTGCATATCAGCGCCATTTTTCGAGCCCTGAGGGTAAGAAACCGCACTCAGGCGACCCTGGTGGCGCTGCGCGAGGGCTGGATTCATCCAGAAATGTGGTCGCGATCTTGATTCCATCTGGCCAAGGCGGCCGCCACTTTCATCGGATCGCCTTGCCGCAGAATTTTTGAAGACTGTTTGCTGCAATCACTGGCCCGTGATCGGAGAATTTCTTGCTTGATGAGCAATACTTGTGCTGGATGCATTGAAAATTCTCGCAGACCAAAACCAAGCAGCAGGCGAGTCAGCACCGGGTCACCCGCCATTTCGCCACAGACCGAGACCGGAGTGCCCCGTCGATTACAGGCTTTGATGACATCTGCGATCAGGCGCAGCACCGCGGGATGTAAAGGGTTGTATAAGTGGGCCACATCACCGTCAGCACGATCAATTGCAAGGGTGTATTGAATCAAATCATTTGTACCCAAGGAAGCAAAATCCAACTCGGGCAAAAGCCCGTCGATTGCCAGCGCGGCGGCCGGGACTTCGATCATGGCCCCGATGGGAATGCGATCGTCAAAGTGTTGCTGCCGGGACTTGAGCTGATCCATCGCAGCAGTAATCATTTTTCTTGCAGACGTCATCTCTTGCGGTCCGCTGATCAGGGGGATCAACAACTTGATGGGGCCATGGGCAGACGCCCGGAGTATCGCGCGCAGTTGCGTCATGAAGAGTTCAGGCTCTGCCAGACAGAGACGAATTGCGCGCAACGCAAGCGCAGGATTAGAAGGCGGATCACGATGGGCCGATACGCTGGGAACGTCTTTATCGGCACCTGAGTCAAGAGTGCGAATAGTTACAGGCCGGCCCTTCAGCGCCATCACCACGCCCCGATAGGCCTCGTACTGTTCCTCTTCTGACGGGGGGTCGTTGCGATTCATGTAGAGAAATTCGCTGCGAAAAAGACCCACACCCTGGCAGCCGGCTTCCATTGCCTGGGCAGCATCAGAAGGCAGGTCCAGATTTGCAAAAAGACTTACTGTCTGGCCATCAAGGGTCTGTGCAGCAACATTTTTAAGTCGCGTCAGGCGGCTGCGGGCCACCGCCTGCTCGGCCTGTCGGACCTCATAGATGCTGCGGATAGGGGCATCGATGCTGCCCAACACCACACCAGCTTCTGCGTCGATGATGATGGGCTCACCCTGCTGAATAAGACCATACAGTGTCTGGAGGCCAACCACAGCCGGCAGGCCAAGGCTTCGGGCGAGAATTGCAGTGTGCGAAGTGGGGCTGCCGGTATCGGTTGCAAATCCGGCGAAAGAGTGTTGCTTGAGCAGCAGCATATCCGCGGGCGCAATGTCATGAGCAACAAGGATCCATGGCAGCTCTGCAGCAGAACCCAACTCAGTGACTACGGGCTGTGGAAGGCTAATCCGTGCGCCGCCATCGGGATGTCGCATGGCCTTCAGGATACGTTCCACAATTTGTCGAACATCCGCACGGCGTTCGCGGAGATAGGCGTCTTCAATGGCGTCAAATTGCTCTGCAACCTGCTCATATTGCTGCACGAGAGCCCACTCCGCGTTGCACTGTTCGGTCAGAATTCGATCTCGTGTGGTTTCAATCAGCATCGGATCGTGCAGCACGATGGCCTGTAAGTCCAGAAAGGCGCGCAACTCAGCGACCACCTCATTGCCGAGGTCAAGCCGCATTTTTTCAAACTCCTCATCCACGGCGCGGACTGCAGCGTAGAGCCGCTCCACCTCAGCATGGCCCTGGCCTGTCTCAATCGAACGCCGTGGAACGTCCAGTGAGGCAGGCGCGAGCACCCAGGCCCGGCCAATCGCGATGCCGCGACCCACTGAGATTCCGGAAACTGAAAACGCCAAGCCTAGGACTCCTCTCCGAAGCGCGCAGCAAATAGATCAGCAAGTGCCTTTAAGGCCCCATCTTCTTGCTCGCCCATGGTTTCAATTTCGACCTCAGTGCCTTTTCCGGCGGCCAGCATCGTGACGCCGAGAACGCTTTTTGCGTTGACTCGTTTGCCGTTACGCGAAAGCCAGACTTCGCAGGGAAAGCGTGTTGCCATCTGGCTAAGTTTCGAAGAGGCCCGCAGATGCAGACCAAGCGCATTGATGACGGGGACGATTTGCTTGGGCATGACGAACTTTAGGCAACGGGAACAAGGGGTGCACAAGACGGCGATACAGTATCGGCCAGTTTTTCGACCAACTCCTGCGGAGAAAGCTCGCGGTAAGTAAAGGCTTTTAGCATCATCGGAACGCTGACACCGGTCAGGCCGCAGGCACTGATTTCCGGGTGCAGGCTGAGCCAGGCGCAGGCTGCATTGCAGGGTGTGGCGCCCAAGATATCGCCGAGCATCACCACCTGTTGCGGCTGCCCTTCCTGTTTCCAGGCGGCCTCAATGGTGGCCACTGCATCATCGAGCGATGAATTAGCAGCGATGTCGGCGACCACAACCTCTGCAATGTAACGTCCAAAAGCGTGGCAGGCTACGGCATGCAGGGCATGGCCCAAGGGCGCATGACAGATCAGAATCAAAGATGTCATTGGGCCAGCGCTGTTTCGATAAAGATTTGGGCGACATCAATTCCAGACTGTGCCTGAATTTCCTGAAAACCCGTTGGACTGGTGACATTGATTTCAGTCAAGTGCTCGCCAATCACATCCAAGCCCAGCAGCAGCAGGCCTCGAGGTGCGAGGGCCTCACCCACCGTAAGTGCGATTTCTCGGTCGCGGGCAGAAAGCGCCATGACGACGCCCTTGCCGCCTGCAGAAAGATTTCCACGCGACTGGCCAGCCGGAGGGATTCTTGCAAGCGCAGATTCCACAGGTTTGCCGTTAATCACAATGATGCGTTTATCGCCCTGCGAGATTGCTGGCAGATAGCGCTGAATCACAATTTGTTTTGCGCCATGGTCGGTGAGCAATTCTATTGCAGACGGAAGATTGGGGTCCTCAGCTGTCAACACAAAAATACCTATTCCACCCATCGCATCCAGGGGCTTGACGACAATTTTTTGATAATGAATCGCAAACTCTTTCAGGGCCTTGAGATCTGCAGAGATCAGTGTCTCGGGTGTCAACTCCGGAAACTCAAGGGCCGCCATTTTCTCGCCGTGATTGCGTAACGCCTTCGGGCAATTGACTACGCGTATCCCTTCGCGTTGAGCAATCTCGAGCTGCTGTGTGGCCACGAGATAGCGAGCATCGAAAGGCGGGTCTTTGCGTATCAGAATCAGATCAAACGCTTTTGCGGGCTGCCAGCGGGCCGAGTCTTCCACCCACCAAGTGGATGCTTCAGGCTGATTGATGCGAATCTGGTGGGCAAAGATTTCGAGCCGGCCGCCGCCTTGATCTGCGCGGGAGCGCAGTTCGTGCAACTCTGCTGTGTGAATTTCGATTCCTCGCCGCTGACACTCCCGCATCATGGCAAAGGAGGTGTCTTTATAGGTCTTGAACCCGCCAAGCGGGTCACAGACAAACAGCACACTGCGGGTCATGGCCGAGCCTGCTCGAGTTCCAAGGATGCCGCCAATAGTGCCAGACGGGCGATGACTCCGTAAACGTAATACCGATTGGGGGCCGCATCAGGATGGATAGCCTGATCCGGCTGCATGCAGCTCTTATCAAATGGCAGCGGTAGAAACTTCATGCCGGGGGCATTGAGGTTTTCATCCGGCCCGCGCTCTGCATGAATTCGATAAAACCCGCCCACGACAGTGCGGTCCACCATGTAAACCACGGGCTCTGCCACCGCCCCATCCACCGCCTCCACCGTGGGCACACCCTCTTGGATCAGCACATCGGAGACCGAGAGGCCCTCTTTCACAACGGCCATCTTATTGCGCTGCTTGCGATTGAGGTTAATGATCTCCTGGGCGTCTTTGACCATCATGATGCCCATGCCATAGGTGCCGGCATCTGCCTTGACCACTACATAAGGGGTCTGCTGGACCCCAAGCTCTCGGTATTTGATGCGGATTTTTTCCAGCACCATTGAGATATTGTCGGCCAGGCAAGACTCACCTTCGCGGGCGTGGAAGTCAACTTCTGAGCAAGTCGCATAAAACGGGTCCAGGACCCAGGGATCGATTTGCAGGCGTTCAGCAAACTGTTTCACAACAGTTGAGTAGGCCGAAAAATGCTGGCTTTTGCGACGTACCGACCAGCCTGCATGTAACGGCGGAATCATATGCTGGCCTTTAATACCTTGAAGGCTTGCAGGAATTCCTGCGGACAGATCGTTATTCAGCAAAATGGCGCAGGGATCAAATCCCCTCACGCCCAGCCGGTCTCCTTGTCTTTCCAGGGGTTCTAGCAGCAGGTGAGAACTATCCATAAGGGCGATGGGAGTGGGCTGAGTGATTTCAGGGATCAGCGTTCCGATTCGGACCTCAAGGCCGGATTGCCGCAGCAGGGCCGCAAGCCGGGCCACATTGGCAAGATAGTAGCTATTACGAGTGTGGCTCTCTGGAATCAGGAGAAATCGGCGAACATCAGGGCATCGCCGCTCGACTGCTGCGCTCATGGCCTGAACGGCGAGCGGCAGGGCGTTGTCCGCAAGGTTATTAAATCCCCCGGGAAAGAGATTAGTGTCGACCACGGAGAGCTTGAAGCCCGCATTTCGGATGTCGACCGAGGCATAAAACGGGGGCGTGTGGGAGAGCCATTGCGAGCGAAACCAGTGCTCGATTTCGACGTTGGCCTGTAGGATCTGCCGCTCTAGGGCGACAAGCGGTCCGCCCCTGTCCGGACGATGAAGGGTGTAAGGCACCATAGTTGGGCATTCTAGCTAACCCATCGTGAATTCCTTATTTCAAAAAAAAGCCCGCCGAGGGGCGGGCTTTAAGAACTGCGAGGAGAACGTTGAAGAAGGATTACAGGTAGTACGCTTTCTCGCCATGGGAGGTCGTGTCCAGGCCCTCCCGCTCGGACTCCTCGGGGACCCGAAGGCCGACGATCATCTTGACGATCAGCAGGGCCACGACCGAAACCACTCCCGAGAGCACGATTGTGGTGATCACGGCCTCGGCCTGGATCAGGAGCTGGCCACCGATTGAGTATTCCTCGCCCACTTTGTTGGCGACGTAATCGAAGATTCCAGTTCCGCCGAGCGAGGGCGCGGTAAACACACCGGTGAGAAGAGCGCCGATGATGCCGCCCACACCGTGAACGCCAAACACGTCAAGCGAGTCATCTGCTTTGAGCATTCGTTTCAAGCCCGTTACGCCCCAGAGGCAGACGAAGCCAGCGGTCAGGCCGATGACGAGTGCGCCGATGATGCCGACAAAGCCGGCGGCTGGCGTGATTGCGACGAGGCCGGCCACGGCACCTGAGGCAGCACCCAGCATGGAGGGCTTGTCGCGGAAGATTGCCTCGCCAAGTGTCCAGGCAACAATCGCGGCAGCCGTCGCGAACAGTGTGTTGGTCACGGCCAGCGCCGCAGTTCCGGTCGCCTCGAGATTGGAGCCGGCGTTAAAGCCGAACCAGCCCACCCACAGCATGGCAGCGCCCACCATCGTCAAGGTCAGATTGTTCGGCGGCATAGGTTCTTTGCCGTAGCCGGTCCGCTTGCCCACCATGTACGCAGCCACCAATCCGGCAACGCCCGCGTTAATGTGCACCACTGTGCCCCCAGCAAAATCGAGTGCGCCCTTGGCCCAAAGTGCGCCTGCCGCAGCGATCACTGCCTCAAGGGTTTTGGCATCGGTAATCGCGTCCGGCCCATCCCAATACCAGACCATGTGGGCGGTGGGAATGTAGGCGAAGGTGAACCACAGCACGAGAAATAACAGCACGGCTGAGAACTTCATCCGTTCAGCGAACGCACCGACAATCAGCGCGCAGGTGATGGCAGCAAAGGTGCCTTGGAACGCAACGAACATCAGCTCAGGAATCACAGCGCCTTTGCTGAAGGTCGCAGCCACTGAATCCCCGGTAATGCCGGCCAAAAACGCTTTGTCAAAGCCACCAACAAACGGGCTGCCGCCCGTGAAGGCCAGTGAGTAGCCATAGATGGCCCAAAGCACAAAAATCAGCGCCGCGCCCACCATCACCTGCATCAGCACGGACAGCATGTTTTTCGAGCGCACGAGGCCGCCGTAGAAAAGTGCGAGCCCGGGAACAATCATCGACAGCACCAGCACGGTTGACAGCATCATGAAGGCCGTGTCCCCTTTGTTCGGGACCGGCGGGGCTGCGGGCGCATCCGCAGCGAAAGCAAGTGATGCTAGGCCAGCGGTGCCGAGGATCGTCAGCAGCGGCTTGGCCAAGCGCGCAATAACAGTGTGGAAGGATTTCATTTTCGCCTCACGTAGAAATAATGGTGTGAATCAGAGCGCCTCTTTGCCGGTCTCGCCGGTTCGGATGCGGATCACCTGTTGAAGGTCGTAGACGAAGATTTTTCCGTCGCCAATCTTGCCAGTGCGGGCAGCGCCTTCGATGGCTTCAATGGCACGTTCGAGTAAATCCTCGGAGACGGCCGCTTCCACCTTTACCTTCGGCAAAAAGTCGACCACATATTCCGCACCCCGATAGAGCTCGGTGTGACCCTTTTGCCGACCAAAGCCCTTGACTTCGGTGACGGTGATGCCTTGCACGCCAATGGCGGATAGGGCCTCACGCACCTCGTCGAGCTTAAACGGCTTGATGATTGCAGAGATGAGTTTCATGCTGTCCTCTCAATAAAAGATGGGGCTGCGATGTGCTGCAAGGCCCCGGGGCTACTGAATCAATTTCAATTGTTAAAACGCTTTTGTAATCGAGAGCACTGTGCCGTTGCCGTAAAGTGACTTCCCGGCCGTATTGGTGAACCAGGCCGCACCAGCCCGCTCTGATTTAAAGTTCACACGAGTAAATGCCAGGCCGGCCGATAAGCCATCGCCTAGGTCGTAGGTCAGCCCCACCCGATAATCGAGATAGTCCTCGTTCCGATTGCGAATGGTCTGGCGGCCGATGTGGCCCACCAGCGCGACCTTGTCGGCGAGTCCGTAGGTGAGCGTTAAGTCGTGATAGAGCGAGCCCTTCGAGTTGGCTAGCCCGAACCAGTTGCCCGAGGTCTGGTAGGCCTTGTATGTGACCGGGCCTTTGGCCAAGCCAATATAGAACTCTCGGGTGTTGTTCTTGGGGCTGGCGGAGTTTCCGGGGTACTGGTAAGCGATATAGCCCACATCAAGGCCGACATCCATCGGCAGGGAGGCCTTGTAGCCCCCATAGAGGTCCACCTCCTGGCTTGCGCCGGTCGCAGTCCATTGCGATACGTTAGAGGTCCAAATGCCGGCGTAGGCCCCTGATTTGGTGGCGATGTCGAAACCGCCTTGGGTCGCCGGCTTTTTATCGGTCTGAGAAATTCCCCTAAAGCGATAGTCCGAGACCAGGGCGAAATTTCCAGTAAACGTGATCTCCGGCTCTGGCTTTTTACCTTGGGCCAGGGCAGAGACAGAGAGTGCTGCGACGGAGAGTGCGAGGATAGTTTTCTTCATTCTTAAGCTCCAAAAAAAGAAATCGATCGGGAAAGACCGTCTTCTGATTTAGCGAAACCCGTGCCAAGCCAATTTGTAAGGGTTTTCACTTAAAAATGAGAATTTTTTGCACTTTCTTTAGGCTAAGCTGGTTAATGTGCACCATTATTGTGCATATTTATGTCCATAAATGTGCGCTTTTGGGTCTGCGCCCGGAGTGGAGGCTGCTGCCCTGCGTGATAGATTGAGGCCATGACAAAACTACCGTTTCCCCACCTTCCAAAAGCCTTCGCCGACCTTCAGGCCAAGGTGGGCGACTTGATTCGGGCCTCGCCCGCGGCGGAGCTGGAGGGCCACATGAAGACCGCCGTCTCCACGGCGATGGCCAAGATGGATCTGGTGACCCGCGAGGATTTTGAATTGCAGCAGCAGATGCTGAGCAAGGCCCTGGAAAAGATGGCGGCCCTCGAGCGCCGGGTGGTTGAGCTGGAGGCAGAGAAGCTTCGGCTAGAGAAAAAGAGCTAATTCATCTCGCTGATTTTTTTCAGCCCGTCGGCCCGCAACAATGGGCCGAATGTCGTTTTCGATTGTTCAGTCGCGAGCCATCGCTGCCCTCACCCCGCGCCCGGTATCGGTGGAGACCGATCTCTCCAACGGCTTGCCGCAATTCTCGATTGTCGGTCTGCCCGATACCGCAGTGCGCGAGGCCAAAGAGCGGGTCCGATCCGCCATTTTGAATTCAGGATTCACGTTCCCATCTCGAAGGATTACCGTCAATCTTGCGCCCGCAGATCTGCCGAAAGACTCTGGCCGATTCGATCTTGCCATTGCAATCGGAATCTTGATTGCAAGTGATCAGATTCAGTCGTCGGGACTTTTGCAGCGGCTGTCACAGCTTATTGTGATTGGTGAGTTATCGTTAACCGGCAGCCTGCTTCCAATACGAGGCGCTTTTGCAATGGCTGCGGGATTTCTTCAGGAGCAGTCTCACGAGCATCTGTTGATGCTTCCGATGGCCAATCAAAAAGAAATTTCGACGATCGGCTCGAATCGACTGAGATTTGCGTCAAGCCTTAGTGAGGCAGTTGCTCACATCGCGAGTGATGCTGTGCTCTCGGCTGCTGTGCAAGCCCCATCACATCCGATTCCCGTGGCCTCAAAACTTGATTGGTCAGAGGTTCGAGGCCAGTCTGCTGCTAAGCGGGCTGCCGTCATCTCTGCTGCTGGCCAGCACAATCTGTTGATGCTGGGCCCGCCTGGGGTCGGCAAGTCGATGATGGCAGCCCGGATCGCGGCTTTGCTGCCCAGTCTCGATCATGCCCAAGCCTGCGAGGTTGCTGCGATCCAGAGCCTGATCGGCGACATCGACCTGAGTCGCTGGTGGCGGCCACCTTATCGATCGCCGCATCATAGTGTCTCCTCTCGCGCCCTTATTGGGGGCGGTCAGCCCGTCAGGCCAGGCGAAATCTCGCTGGCCCACCACGGTGTCCTGTTTCTTGATGAATTGGCGGAGTTCCCACGCGATGCACTGGAGTCCTTACGTGAACCACTGGAGCGTCACGAAGTAGAGATCGCTCGGGTTCGCGACCGGATCCGCTTTCCCGCGAACTTTATGCTGGTCGCTGCGATGAATCCTTGTCCTTGCGGATACTTTGGTGTCCGCAATGCCAAAAAATGGTGCCGCTGCAGCCCGGACCGCATCCTTCGCTATCGATCGCGCCTATCTGGGCCCTTAATGGATCGTTTTGATATGGCAGTCGCAATGGAATCACCCACCTCTGAGCAGCTGGCGGAGCCCGGTTTGCCAGCCGTGGCCGACCCAACAGGCGCCATGCTGATCAATCAGGTGGCGCAGGTCCGCAGCCGACAGCTGCATCGACAGGCGTGTCTTAATGCTCGACTTGGCGTTGAAGCGCTTGATCGGCATGCCAACTGTGAGCCTCAGGCAAAGCAGCTGCTCATGCAGGCCGCTGCCCGCTGGGGGTGGAGCGCAAGGTCATGGCATCGTCTCATTCGAGTCGCCCGAACGATCGCAGACTTTGAAGATGAGGATCAGATTAAAGTCGCGCAGATCGCTGAGGCCATCGAGCTGCGGCGCGCTATTGACATGATGGCGGAGGCCCAGGATTTCGAACAAGCCAGATCAGTGCAACGGCCTGCAGCATCACCCAGCCAATAAAAGCGGTGGTTAACGCCCCCGCCTCGCTCTGGCCAACAGATAGCGCAATATCCGTGATGAGACCCAGGCCCCATTGCATTCCAAATGCCCCGGCGAAGACGACAAAATTTACCCCGGTATTGGCACGCCCTCCCATTCCCACTGGAAACGCCAAGCTGGTTTTTGCATAGATTAAGCCGCTGACCGAAGTGGTGATAAAGACGAGTGACCAGGCAAGCAGCGGGTGACCCCAGACATTGGTGATCGCCGCAGCCGAAAAAAACAACATCAGCAGGCAGCCTGAAATCAGAACCCGATCAATCGATAGGCGCCAGGTGTTCAGTCGCAGTCCAAGCCAGCTCATCGCGAGATGCGACAGCATCACGACAAAGCCGAGCACCAGCAGGCTACTTGCTGCATCGGGCGCCGTCCGGCCCTCTACGGTTCGAAGCCACGGACCCATCCAGAGGCTCTGCACCGCCAGAAATCCCCCATGGGTGAAGACGCAGACCGGAATCAATCGCCGCACTTGTGAGTGAGCAAAAACGATTCTGGCGCCCGCGATGGTGTAACGCCAATAGGGTTCTCGTGAGGCCCCTGCCAATGGAATTGCGGGCAGCAGCCAGATCAGGCCCGCGACGGACAGCAGAAACAACAGTGCCGTCAGCAGAAAAACGCCGCGCCAGCTCAACGTCGGCAGCAGCAACTCCACTGGTAATGTTGCAGCAAGGCCACCAAACGATCCCACCATCAGCATGAGCGAGGCGAGACTGGCTTGTCGATCGGCCGGAAAGCAAAGCCGATAGCTGGTGTAAGAGGCCATCAGGCAGGCCGAGACGCCGATACCGATCATGGCCCGACTGAGCCATAGCGCCACAAAGCCCTCAGCGACGCTGCTCAAGATGCAGCCGCCGATCGCAAACATCAGCAGCACGATCTCCACCCGTCGGGGGCTATGCCGATCCAGAAGCGCGCCAAGTGGGATTTGCATGATTGCAAACGTCAAAAAATAACTGCTTGACAATAGTCCGAGCTCGGAAGCAGTCAGCGCGAATTCCGCTGTCAGCGGCTCGGAGAGCACGGCATTGACCGAGCGCATGACATAGGAGAGAAAATAAGCGGTCGCAAAAGGCAGAAATACGGTAGTAAGGTGCGGAGGCGGGAGGCCTGCTGTGGACATATGGGGTGAGCGCGATGAACGAACGCTTAACGCGAAAGCTTCAGCGATTCGATAAATAGCCGTGCATCTTCCTCTCTGAGCTCTTGGGCCGGACCTGCGGCGATGATCTCAATGATCCGCACGAGGCCGCCCTGCTCGGGCTGCGCTGGGAGGATCGAGAGGCTACGCATCCATAGCCGAGCGGGCACCGGGCCGGAATCAGGCCGGAGACGCATCTGGCCGCTGGCAATGACTTCATGAATCACCTGTTCGCTATCTTGCAACGTTTGTTGGGAGCGTTGGGCCGACTGGGCGCTGATATTGGCAAGCATTGCAGCCTCAAGCTTTTCGCGTGTACCGGGCTGGCCATTGAGTGCCCAGCCTACCGCAAACACTGTGTTATCGATCCGGGCAGAGCGCAGCGTCAAGGTAACCGCGTCGGACTCGCCGCTGATTTGCAACGACCGGCTGACCTCCACAGGCTTGCCCGGAAAAAGCGCGGATCCGCCAATCGGGTCGAGGCGGACTTCGCGCCAATCCATTTGGGGGCTGCAGGCCTGAATAAGTCCGATGAGCCCCGCAAGGTTCACACCAACGATCAAGCGACGCACTAAAATAAAGGATCTCATTGCCGGGGGCAGTTTAGCGTGATCATCGAATTTCGAAGTAAGGCCGCAGGCGGATTCTTTATGACCGAGCCGGTGATGAGAATGGTTTTTGCTGCCATTGGTCAGGAGTTTTCGAGCAAAGGAATCTTCACTGAGGCTCAGGTTCCGGAGGTTCGCAGCCGTCTGGCTGCGGCCATTGACCAGTCTCGTCAGCCAGACCAATCGCGACTCAATCAGCATGATGAATCGGTGCGTGAGGGCCTAACCACCGCGCAAGAACTGCCAATTGGGCTGTCGCAGCGGGCCTTCCCTTTGCTCGAGATGCTGGCCGCCGCAGAGAAAAAGAAAGTCCCGGTGGTCTGGGGGGTTTAAAGGTTATGGCGATATCGGCCGACTAAAAACCGAGTGCCGGAGCGAGTCGCACGCGGGCAACATCTTCTTTCACCTCTGCCCGCTGCGCGTAATCCTTGAGCTGATCTTCGCCGATGGTGCCGAGGTTGAAGTATTGTGATTGGGGATGCCAGAAATAAAATCCCGATACGGCTGAAGCGGGCATCATGGCAAGATTCTCGGTGAGCGTCATGCCAATTTCATGGGCCCCGAGCGCCTGAAAGAGCGCAGTCTTCACGGTGTGATCGGGACAAGATGGATAGCCCGGGGCCGGACGAATGCCTTGATATTTTTCTGCGATCAAGTCTTCATTGCTCAGCTGTTCATTCGACGCATAGCCCCAGAATTCAGTACGGATTCGCTGATGCAGGCGCTCTGCAAACGACTCCGCGAGTCGGTCCGCAATTGCTTTAACGAGGATTGCGTTGTAGTCATCACCCCGAGACTCATAGTCTTTGGCCAGCTCATCGGCGCCTTGGATGCAGACCACAAAGCAGCCGAGATAGTCTGCGATTGCGCTTGATGCAGCAGCGACATAATCCGCCAGACTTTTATTGAATTCACCGCTGGGCTTTTGGGTCTGCTGGCGAAGTCCAATCCAGGTCAGAATCGGGTGCTGCCGTTTTCCATCCGAATACAGCGTGATGTCTTCGGGCCCGGTACGCTGTGCCGCAAAGAGCCCGAACACCCCATTTGCGCTGAGCTTTCTTTGCGACAGCAATTTAGTCAGCATGGCCTTGCCGTCAGCGTAGACCTGGCGGGCCTGGGCCCCGACTACTGCATCATCAAGAATGGCCGGAAAGGGCCCCGCAAGATCCCAGGTTTGAAAAAATGGAGTCCAGTCGATTGTGTCGACCAGCTCGTTCAGATCGTAGGCCTTCAAGATCCGACGGCCCAGCGCTTTTGGCGTAGGGGGTGGATTTGCCGCGAAATCAATACGGGGTGAATTGGCCCGCGCCTGCTCCAGGGTCAGCAGTGGCGTGGCAGTTTTGGCAGCATGTCGCTCCCGCAGTTTTTGGTAGTCCCGCATCAGCTCGCCGAGATAAGCGCCCTTTTGGGCAGCATCACTGGTCAGCGACTGGGCGACTGGCACTGAACGGCTTGCATCGGGCACCCAGATGACGGGCCCCGAATAATTCGGTGCGATCTTGACTGCGGTGTGAATGCGGGATGTGGTCGCACCGCCAATGAGCAAAGGAATCTGTTTGCAGCGGCACCAGTCATCCCGCTCCATTTCTTTCGCGACGTACGACATTTCTTCGAGGGAGGGCGTGATCAGGCCCGATAAGCCAATGATGTCGGCATCGTGGTCTCGCGCGGCCTGCAGGATCTGTTGGGCGGGCACCATGACGCCGAGATTGACGATCTCGAAGTTATTGCATTGGAGCACTACGGAAACGATGTTTTTGCCGATATCGTGCACATCTCCCTTCACCGTAGCGATGATGATTTTTCCTTTGGCCTGAGTGGTGCCTGAGGCCCGCTGCTCCTCTTCGATAAAGGGCACCAGATGGGCAACCGCTGCCTTCATCACCCGGGCCGACTTGACGACCTGCGGCAGAAACATTTTTCCCTGAGCGAAAAGATCGCCCACCACATTCATGCCCGCCATCAGGGGGCCCTCAATGACCTCGATCGGCCGGCCATTGCGGTCAGCGACTTGCTGCCGGACTTCTTCGGTATCGTCGACAATGAATTCGGTAAGCCCATGGACCAGAGCGTGCTCTAGACGCTTCTCGGCCGTCAGGCTACGCCATTGCAGCTGCGCTTCTTCTCTTTTGCCTTCGCCTTTTAAGGTGGCAGCAAAGTCAATCATCCGTTCGGTGGCATCAGGCCGGCGATTGAGCACAATGTCTTCGACGCGCTCGCGCAATTCCGGTGCGAGATCTTCATAGACACCGAGCTGCCCTGCATTGACGATGCCCATGGTCATGCCGGCCTTTACTGCATGGTAGAGAAACACCGTATGAATGGCCTCTCGGGCAGGATCGTTGCCACGAAATGAAAAGCTGACATTGGAAACGCCACCCGAGATTTTGGCGTAGGGAAGATTCTGACGAATCCAGCGGGTGGCCTCGATAAAGTCGATTGCGTAGGCATTGTGTTCTTCAATCCCTGTCGCAATCGCAAAAATATTAGGATCAAAAATAATGTCTTGCGGAGGAAAATCAACTTCTTCGGTTAAAAGACGATAGGCCCTGGTGCAAATATCTTTTCGTCGCTGCAGGGTATCGGCCTGGCCCTGCTCATCGAAGGCCATCACAATGACTGCCGCGCCGTAGTGTCGGCACAGCCGCGCCTGTCGCAGAAACTCGGCCTCGCCCTCTTTCATTGAAATTGAATTGACAATCGCCTTACCCTGAACGCAGCGCAGGCCGGCTTCAATGATGCTCCACTTCGAGGAGTCGATCATGATCGGCACCCGTGCGATATCTGGCTCCGAGGCAATCAGATTGAGAAAGCGCACCATGGCCGCTTCGGAGTCCAGCATGGCCTCGTCCATGTTGATATCGACCACCTGGGCGCCATTTTCAACCTGCTGCCGGGCCACTGCGATGGCCTGCTCGTACTCGCCCGCCAAAATGAGGCGAGCGAATTGTTTGGAGCCGGTCACATTGGTCCGCTCACCCACATTGACGAAAAAAGACTGCTCATCGATATTGCAGGCCTCCAGGCCAGCAAGCCGAAGCTTGGGCACGATCGAAGGAATCTTTCTTGGTGTAAAAGACTTCACCGCACCGGCAATTGCCTGAATATGCTCGGGCGTTGTGCCGCAGCAGCCGCCGACGATATTCACCCAGCCGAGATCGGCGAATTCCTTTAAAAATCCCGAGGTAATCGGCGGTGTTTCATCAAAGCCGGTCGGCGCCATGGGGTTGGGCAGGCCTGCATTCGGATAGATACAAATCGCAGTATCCGCAAGCTTTGAAATCTCCTCGACATAGGGCCGCATCAGCGCGGCGCCGAGGGCGCAATTCAGGCCGATCGTAATCGGCCGGGCATGCGAGACACTGTTCCAGAATGCCTCGACGGTCTGACCCGAGAGAATTCGGCCAGAAGCGTCGGTTATGGTGCCGGAAATCATAACGGGCCAACGCTGCTGGCGGGCCTCGAAAACAGATTCCATCGCAAACAGTGCTGCCTTGGCGTTCAAGGTATCGAAGATGGTTTCAAGCAGCAGCAGATCTGCCCCACCATCCAGCAGGGCTTCGATTTGCTCTTGATAGGCCTGACGTAGCTGCTCGAAATTGATGTTGCGCGCCCCCGGGTCGTTGACGTCCGGAGAAATTGAAGCCGTTCGCGGTGTCGGTCCAATGGCGCCCGCAACAAATCGGGGCCGATCTGGAGTCGAGAACTGATCGCAGGCCAGGCGGGCTAGGCGGGCCGACTCGAGATTCATCAGGCGGGCCAACTCGGGCAGCCGGTAATCTTCCTGCGCGATCGTCGTCGCCCCAAAAGTATTGGTTTCAACAATATCGGCACCGGCCGCAAGATATTGATGGTGAATTTCGGAAATGATCTCTGGCCGCGTTAAAGACAGCAGCTCATTGTTGCCTTTCACATCGATGCCTTTTGCAATCGCCGATTCGATCGACTGCCGAATATCGGCGGAGAGTTCGGCACAATCAGTGCCCCGGTATTGCGCCTCGGTCAGCTTGTATTGCTGAATCATGGTGCCAGTCGCCCCATCCAAAATCATGATGCGACTGGCCAGCTGCTGGCGCAGCAAGGCAAACGCAGGGGATTCGGGAATGAGGCTCGGCATAAAAATAAAAGCGGGGATCTGTGATCCCCGGGGTCCGGTTTCGGTGGAATTGGCCGCTATTTTAGACTGTCCAGCCAGCAGACCAAGCCATCACTGTTGAGCTGCAAGTCCAGCGCAAGGACTTCTCGGCAGGCCGCATCCGATAGGGTCACGCCGTGCTCTCGGAGCTCGCCGAGGATCAGTCGGGCCAGGTCCTCTCGAATCAGATCAGCCCGGGCCGGCCCTGCCCCCTGGTGCGCGAGAGCAATCTCGCAGAAGTCATCGATTTGCTCAATCAGGTGCCGGGCATGCCGGCCGACATCTTGGACCTGGGCATAGTGGGTCAGATAGACAGCAGGCGGGGCCGCATCGGAGATCCGGCGAACCGAGGCCTTGAATTTTTCGGGGTCAAATTGTGACGGCGAGGAGGTCACAAAAACATAGGCCCCCTGGGCAGTATCAAAATCCCGGTAGGAAATCC